>Ga0247719_1000034_pt1 | contig 89366 bp, 89 predicted proteins | sample 41E_DmetaG_FD_189046 | JGI IMG/M metagenome (GOLD analysis project Ga0247719, IMG submission 189046) | Soil microbial communities from hillslope of Landscape Evolution Observatory, University of Arizona, Oracle, AZ, United States - 4-1-E_D | ecosystem: Engineered > Artificial ecosystem >...
GGCTCGGGCGTAGGCGTCGGCGGCGTCGGGGTCGGCGGTGGGGCAGTGGGCGTCGGCGTCGGCGGCGGGGTCTGGAAGTTGATGAGCAGGACGGCGATGTTCTTGTTGACGACTGCGCTCGTTGAGGTCGAGCTGGGCTGAACCGACGTGGAGGTCGAGTGGCTCGTCAGTCCATCCGCCTCCCTAGCTGGCACGGAGCTGACCGACGAGCTGGCCGCCAGGTGAATGATTCCGCCGCGGCGATGGGCGCGAATGCGCACGCGCTGGCCCTGACGAAGGCCGTGGGCGCGCTCGCCCTGCAGGCTGAAGCGCTCGCGGCCCGTGTCGAGCGAGACGTACTCGACCTCGCGCCGGTTCTCGAAGTCGTCACCGTGCTCGAACACGACAACGCCGGTCACGTCCACCTGGTTCGTCGCCCAGCCGGACATCGGCACGACCAGCGAGAAGGCAAGCGTTGCCGCTATGGCCAGCGTGATGCTGCCCGCGGCGTTGCGTGACGAGAGATGGCGCGCAGGCGCCGGCAAGCCGAGGCTTTCCATTCCCACCCAGTCCCTACAGATAGCTCGGCGCCCCCCTCGGGCCCGATTGCCAGACGACTGTCAGCTCTGCGCGCCGCCGCGCCTACGGCCCAATGTGCCCAGAGCGGACCGGACCGTGGTCCGGTCTGGTCAGTCCGGCTCGGCCGGTCGCCGCCAGGCCGGTTCGCGCTTCTCGAGGAAGGCGCGCAGGCCCTCCTGGCCCTCATCGCTCGTTCGCTGGGTGGCTATCCGGCGAGCGGTGTGCCAGCGCGTCGATTCGTGTGGCAGGCCGCGTACCTCGCGCACGATCGCCTTGGCTGCACGGGCGGCTGTTGGCCCGGCGGCGAGGATGTCGTCGACTGCCGTGTCTACCGCAGCGTCGAGTGCGCCCTCGCCCTCGACGACCTCGTGGACGAGCCCGATCCGCGCTGCCCGGCCGGCGTCGAAGCGCCGGCCACCGGGGAACAGCGCGCGCGCGTGGCTCTCGCCGATCTTGGCTATGACGAACGGGCTGATCACCGCCGGCAGGATGCCCAGCCGCGTCTCGGTGAAGCCGAACCGGGATCCAGATTCGGCGATGACGACGTCGCTGACCGCGCACAGGCCCATCCCGCCGCCCAGCGCGGCGCCGTGCACTCGCGTGACGAGCGGCACGGGACAGCGGTCGATCGCGTCGAGCATCTCGGCGAGGACCATCGCGTCCTGCTCGTTGGCCTCGCGCGACAGGCCAAGGCTGGCGCGCATCCAGCTGACGTCCGCGCCGGCACAGAAGGAGGGCCCGGCGCCGGCCAGGACGACCGCTCGCAAGCTTTCCGGCGGCTCGTCCTGCAGCCGGCGGAATGTGTGGCGCAGCTCGCCAATCAGGTCTGCGTTGAAGGCGTTGTGCACCTCTGGCCGGTTGAGCGTGAGGCGCAGCACGCTGCCACTTGGGCCGCTGCGCTCCGCGAGCAGCATGTCGCTCATGAGGCGGTCGCTTCCTCGCGTGCTGCCGGCTGATAGCGGTAGTGGCCACGCGTGCCGATGGGCCGCAGGCCGAGCCGCTCCAGGTTGTGCCATGAGGCGCTGCCGTCCGCGGCAGATGCGCCGACGAGCGTGCAGCCGCGCTCGCGGGCCAGCCGCACTCGCTCAGCCACGAGCACACGCTGCAGGCCCTTGCCGCGTGCTGCCGGCACGACCACCGCGCCGCGCAGCCACGCGGTCGCGTGCTGGACGTAGAGCACTGCCAGCGCCACTGCCTGCTCATCCTGCTCGGCGATCAACACACCGCCATGAGGGTGCGCGGCCAGGCCGGACAGCACGGCCGCCCATGCGCCAGCCGGCGCGCCGCTCGTGCCGGTGGAGCCGGCGGCGCTCATCAGCTGCTCCGCCAGCGGGCCTTCGGCGGGGCCGAGGGGTCGCAGCGTGACGCCTCGGGGCGCGGCCGCCGCAGCCACATCGCCAGGCGCAGCGGCGAAGACCGTCAGCTCTGCGTCCGCTTGGGCGCGCGGCCAGGGCGGCGCCTCGGCTTCGATCCAGCCGGTCACGTCGTGTCGATCGAAGAAGGCCGTCGCCATTGGCACGAGGTTGGGCAGCCGCGCGAAGCCCGAGGCGTGGTTGAATGCCGGCCCGGGCAGGGCCGGCGCGGCCGCCATCACGACCTCTCCGTCCTCGACCACGGTGATGCCCAGCCCGGCCGCCTGCGCCGCCCGCCACGCGGCCAGGTTGGCCTTGCCGAGCGCCCGGTCCAGCCGCTTCAGCATCAGCTCCGCTGACGCCCGTGAATCTGGGGCTGGCGGCAGGACCTCGATCGCGTCGCCGGGCTCGACCGGGCCCTCCTCGAGGACGCGCGCGTACATTCTGCTGTCGCTCGGGTGGAGGTCGATCGAGATCCGGCTGAAGCGGCCGTCAGTGAAGTTGCGCTTCTGGGTCGCGCACGGCGTGGTCGAGTCGGCGATCTCGAGCAGCAGCCGGCTGCCGATACGCGCCCGCGTTCCAACGGGCAGCGTCGACCACTCGACACCGAGCGTCGTCAGGTTCTCGCCCACGCCGCCCGGCTCGACCGGATGGCCCTCCGCCTGCAGGCGCTCGATGGCCTCGATGCCGTACAGGCAGACCGCCCGATGGGGTCCGCCGTGCTCTGTCGGCTCGTTGTGGCCGTCGCCTTCGACGCCGTTACGGCTGACCCACGCCGACGCGACGGGCGTCTTGGGCACGCCGCCGCGCGAGACGTTGACCTGGAGGACACGCGCCTGCTGCATCGCCGCCCGATGCTAGCAGCGCGGGCGCGCAGCATCGGCGCCAGCGCAAGCAGGGACTCGATGGCGGCACCACTGCAGGTGCCGTGAGCCACGTTGCTGACGCTACATCCGGAAGACGCCGAACCTCGTCTCCTCGATCTGCGCGTTCAGGGCGGCACTGATGGCCAGCGCCAGGACATCGCGCGTCTGGGCCGGATCGATCACGCCGTCGTCCCATAGCCGGGCCGTCGAGTGATAGGGATTGCCCTCACGCTCGTACTTGTCGCGGATCTCGTCGCGGTAGGCCTCCCGCGCGGCCTCGTCCCCGAATGTGCCGACCATCGACAGCACCATCGCCGCCTGCTCGCCGCCCATCACGCTGATCCGCGCGTTCGGCCACATCCACAGCCCGCGGCTGCCATAGGCGCGCCCGGCCATCGCGTAGTTGCCGGCGCCGTAGGAGCCGCCGATGATGACCGTGAACTTGGGCACGCTCGTGGTAGCGACCGCGGTGACCAGCTTGGCGCCGTCCTTGGCGATGCCGCCGTGCTCGTACTCGCGCCCGACCATGAAGCCGGTGATGTTCTGGAGGAACACGAGCGGGATGCGCCGCTGGCTGGCCAGCTCGATGAAGTGGGCGCCCTTCAGGGCGCTCTGGCTGAACAGCACGCCATTGTTTGCCAGGATGCCTACCGGGTAGCCGTCGATGTGGCCGAAGCCGGTCACCAGCGTCTCGCCGTAGCCTGGCTTGAACTCGTGGAAGTCAGAGCCGTCGACCAGGCGTGCGATGACCTCGCGCACGTCATAGCCGCGCCGCGCATCGACCGGCACGACGTCGTAGATAGACTCGGCGGCGTAGGCCGGTGGTCGTGGCTCGAGCCTCGGCCACGGAGGCTCGGGCTTGCGCCATGAGAGGCTGGCCACGATCTGGCGGCCAAGTGCCAGCGCGTGCTCGTCGTCGAGCGCCTCATGGTCAGCCACGCCGCTGATCCGCGCGTGGACGGCCGCGCCACCCAGCTCCTCGGCGGTGACCTCCTCGCCGGTCGCTGCCTTCACCAGCGGCGGCCCACCAAGGAAGATTGTGCCGGTGCCCTGGACGATCACCGTCTCGTCGCTCATCGCCGGCACGTACGCGCCACCGGCCGTGCACGAGCCCATCACCAGGGCCACTTGCGGGATGCCCGCCGCCGACATCTGGGCCTGGTTGTAGAAGATGCGCCCGAAGTGCTCGCGGTCAGGGAAGACCTCGTCCTGCAGCGGCAGGAACGCCCCGCCGGAGTCCACCAGGTAGATGCACGGCAGCCGGTTGGCCAGCGCGATCTCCTGCGCGCGAAGATGCTTCCTGACCGTCATCGGGTAGTAGGTGCCGCCCTTGACGGTCGCGTCATTGGCCACGATCACGCACTCGACCCCGCTGACCGTGCCGATGCCGGTGACGATGCCGGCGCCCGGCGCCTCGTCGTCGTAGATCCCCGTGCCCGCCAAGGCGCTGAGCTCGAGGAAGGGCGCGCCAGGGTCAAGGAGGCGGTCGATGCGCTCCCGGACAGGCAGCTTGCCGCGCTCCCGATGGCGCGCGATCGAGCGCTCGTCGCCCGCCGCGCCACGTTCCGTCAACGCCTGGGTTCGCGCCCGAAGGTCTTCGACCAGCGCCTGCATGGCGGCGCGGTTGGCGCGAGTCTCGTCGCTGGCCGAGTCGAGGTGGCTGGTCAGGACGGCCATCGGCAGATGGTACGCGCCCGCCAGGTGAGGGGTCGAAGCTCCTCGGCCGGCCGGAGTCGGCGCGCGCATTTTCCGCCAGCTCCTCAAACGGCCGCGCTTAGCTCGGAGCAAGGGGCTCCCGGCCGGTGGTGTCGCCCTCAGCTGAGCGTGGAATCGGGCGCCTGACCCTGCGCCGAGCGCTCGGGTTGCGCGTAAGCGCGGCCCCTTGAGGAAGTGACGGAAACCAGATGCCGGACACCGGCTGCTCGGGCCGCCGGAGCCAAGCCACGGCCATCGGCTGCCGAGCACCGCTGACGGATCCGAGCCGGAACCTGGTCGAGCGCTACGGACTCATCTCGTACGAACGCCTGCTATCTCGCACTGGCCATCCAGCTCGACGCGGAGCTGCTGACGCTCGACCGCCAACTGGCCGCCGCCGGCCCGCGGGCCGTGCCGTTGGGCGAAAACCACCGCCTCGCTGAGACGAAGATGCCCTATGAGCGAGCCGTGGCCCATCTACCGCAGCCTCGGCCTTCCTCGCCAAGCTGCGCGCCGACGCGGCGGCTACGATTCGAGACGCGGGGGACGTGGAGCGTCGCTAACCCTTGCTGGCGGCGGCAGTTCCTGCGACAGCATGCCCGGAAGGTGCAGCGCGCAGGAGGGCGCCCGGCAACCATGGTGCGATAATCCGGCCGTGAGCACTGATACCTCTACCTGGACGACTAAGAAGGGCCTGGCCCAGATGCTCAAGGGCGGCGTGATCATGGACGTTGTCACGCCCGAGCATGCGCGCATCGCCGAGGACGCCGGCGCCGTCGCGGTGATGGCGCTGGAGCGCGTCCCGTCGGACATCCGAGCGACCGGCGGAGTCGCCCGGATGAGCGACCCCGGCCTGATCACGGGGATCATGGATGCGGTCACCATCCCGGTCATGGCCAAGGCGCGGATCGGCCATTTCGTCGAGGCGCAGGTCCTCGAAGCGCTGGGCGTTGACTACATCGACGAGTCGGAGGTCCTCACCCCAGCCGACGAGGAGCACCACATCGACAAGCACCAGTTCAAGGTGCCCTTCGTGTGCGGCTGTCGCGATCTCGGCGAGGCGCTGCGCCGCATCAGCGAGGGCGCGGCGATGATCCGCACCAAGGGCGAGGCGGGCACGGGCAATATCGTCGAGGCCGTGCGCCACATCCGCGCCGTAACCTCGGGCATCCGCGCGCTGGCCGCCATGCGCGAGGACGAGCTGTACGTCGCCGCCAAGGAGCTGCGCGCGCCGGTAGAGCTGGTTCAGCAGGTCGCCCGCGACGGCCGCCTGCCGGTGGTCAACTTCGTCGCCGGCGGCATCGCCACGCCGGCCGACGCGGCCCTTGCCATGCAGCTCGGTGCCGAGGGCGTGTTCGTCGGCTCGGGCATCTTCAAGGCCGAGGATCCGGCGCGGACGGCCAACGCCATCGTCCAGGCGACGACCCACTTCGACAACCCGCAGATCATCGCCGAGGTCTCCAAGGGCCTTGGCAGCCCGATGAGGGGCTTGGAGCTGGGCACCATCCCGGAGGCTGAGCGTCTGGCCGTTCGGGGCTGGTAGCCGCTGGCACGAGCTTGGCCGTGACCACGGCAGGAATGACCGCCGCGCGCCGTAGGACGGGCGTCAGGATCGGCGTCCTCGCCGTCCAGGGCGCTTTCCGCGAGCACATCGATCGGCTGCGCGAGGTCGGCGTCGACGCCGTTCCGATCAGGCTGCCGGCTGACCTCGAGGGCGTCAGCGGGCTCGTCCTGCCCGGCGGCGAGAGCACGACGATGCGCAAGCTGATCGACCGCTGGGGGCTGCGCGAGCCGATCGAGGCGCTTCTCGACCAGGGTGCGCCGGTGCTGGGCACCTGCGCCGGCATGATCCTGCTGGCGCGCGACATCAGCGACGGCGATGAGCCAGTGTTCCCGCGCCTGGACATCACCATCAAGCGCAATGCCTTCGGCCGCCAGCTGGACTCGTTCGAGACGGCGCTGGTCGTGCCACTCCTTGGCGGGAAGCCCGTCGATGCGGTATTCATCCGTGCGCCGGTGGTGGAGCGCGTGGGAGAAGATGTCGACGTGCTCGCACGCCTCGACGACGGCCGCGTCGTGGCCGTCCGCTCAGGCTCGGTCGTCGCGACCGCTTTCCATCCCGAGCTGTCAGGTGAGACGCGCTTCCACAGACTGATCGCCACCATGGCCAGCGAGTGGGCTGAGCCGGCCGAAGGATCCGGCCGGCGGCGCCATCCGCTGCGCCGGGCGGGGGCAGCGGGAAGGTGACGGTCTCCTCGCGCAGCCCGGCGCGAGGCGGCCGCGTGCGCGCGGCACGGCTGACTGACCTGGCCGCGCTGGGTGACCTATCGCGCCGCTCGCACAGCGCCGACCGCGACCCGGGCGGCGACGGCAACAACCACGTCCGCTCGCTCGGCCTGCCCGTCAGCACGGGCCAGATCGGCGTGTTCAGCCTCTTCCGCCTGCCGCTCGGCGCGTTCCAGCCGCACGACCGGCTGTACGTCTACGAGGAGGGCAAGCGGGTCTGCGGGCTGGCCCGCGTCGAGCACGACGCGTGGCGCGGCGAATCGACCGTCGTAGAGCTCGACTCGCTCGACAAGCCCGATGCCGGCGACATCCGCTACCGGCTGGTGCAGCACCTGATGCGCGACGGCAGCAAGAGCGGGACGATCCGCTTCCACGTCGCCTGCGCCGATCGCGGCGGCAATGTCGAGCTGTTCATGCAGGCAGGCTTCGCCCGCTATGGCGAGGAGACGATCCTCTACCGGCCGCCTGAGGCCCCCCTGCCGCCTAGCTCATCGCCGGCTGACGCGTCCGCGCTGGCCATCCGGCCAACGGTGCCGCTCGACGCGCTGCGCCTCGATCAGCTCTATCGCGCGGCCACGCCGGCCCCAGTCAGCCGACTGGAGGCCTACCGGCTGCACGACTGGGAGCGGCAGGGCGGCCACTGGTGCGTTCCGCGCTCGGCGCTGACGCCGATCCTGCGCTTCGCCGACGTCGAGGCCTTCCTCCAGCTCGACGGCCACGCCGCCGACGCGCGCGCTCTGGCCTTCGTCCAGGTCGGCGTGGCCAAGGAGGACCAGCCCCACTACCTGCGCGTGGTCAGCCTGCCCGATCACGACCCAACGCCGCTGATTCGTTACGGAATGGGCATCATTGGGCAGCGAAACCAGCGCGCCGGACACGGCATCGTGTCAGCCGTCAGGACGTATGAATCGCCCCTCGACCGGAGGCTCGAAGAGCAGGGCTTCGCGCCGATCGCCAGGGTCACCCTGCTGCTGAAGGAGACCGCGGTGCGCATCGCCGAGCCGGCGCTCGTGCCCGCGACCAGCCGTTGATATGAGCCAGCACAACGAACAGCCCAGAGCCGCCGCTGACGACCTCGCCGCGCTGCTCTCGGCGCTGCCACCGGAGATCGTCGAGCGATTGCGCGGCCTGCCGCCTGAGCGCGACCTGATCGAGGTCGTGATGGACCTCGGCCGACGGCCGGAGGCGCGCTTCGGCGGTGGCGGTGAAGAGGTCCTGCTCGAGCGCGAGATCGGCGAGGAGGACATCCAGTACGTCATCGACCACATCGGCTCGTTTGGCGAGGACAATCGCGCCGGCATCGAGCGCACGCTGCACCGGATCAGCGCCATCCGCAACCGCAGCGGCAAGATCGTCGGCCTGACGGCGCGCATCGGCCGGGCCGTCTTCGGCACGATCGAGATCATCGGCGACCTGGTCGAGTCGGGCAAGTCGGTCCTGATCATGGGCCGGCCGGGCATCGGCAAGACGACGATGCTGCGCGAGGCGGCGCGCGTGCTGGCTGACGAGCTGGACAAGCGCGTCGTCGTCGTCGACACCAGCAACGAGATCGCCGGCGACGGCGACATCCCGCACCCGGGCATCGGGCGGGCGCGGCGCATGCAGGTTCGCACGCCAGACCAGCAGCATGCGGTGATGATCGAGGCCGTTGAGAACCACATGCCCGAGGTGATCGTCATCGACGAGATCGGGACGGAGCTGGAGGCGGCCGCGGCACGAACCATCGCCGAGCGCGGCGTGCAGCTGATCGGCACTGCCCACGGCAACAACCTGGATAACCTGATGCTCAACCCGACCCTGTCAGACCTGATCGGCGGCATCCAGAGCGTCACCCTCGGCGACGAGGAGGCGCGCCGCCGGCGCACGCAGAAGTCGGTCCTCGAGCGCAAGGCGCCGCCAACCTTCGACGTCGTGGTCGAGATCCAGTCGCGCGACCGGGTGATGGTCCACCCCGACGTGGCAGACACGGTCGATGCCCTGCTACGCGGCGACCCGATCGCGCCCGAGATGCGCTGGCGCGACGAGGGCGGTGTGCAGCGCTCGCAGGCGAGGCCGCGGCCCGGCCCACAGGCCCAGCTGCCCGGCGAGCGCTTCGGCGGCCTGGTCGGCATCGGCAGTGGCCCGTCATGGCGGATGGAGCCCGGCTGGCGGCCCGGCGGCCGGCGCGCTGACGCGAGCATGGCAGCGCCTGGCCTGGCCGAGGCCGAGCGCGGCTACCGGCCGGGCTACCGGCCGGGCGCGAGCGGGGGCTGGAGGCGGGGCCGGAGCGGCGGGCGCGGAGGCGGCGGCTCCGGATCTGGCGGCCCGAGCGGCAGCTGGGAGGGTGAGCCCGGTCCACCGGCTCTCACTGATTCGGGCGTCATCTTCCAGGCCGGTGAGATCGCCGATCGTGGCCCGGTCGAGCGCGCTGCCGCGCCGCTGCCGGACACGCGTGCCCGCGATGTGCGCGAGCTCGATCGCCAGCGCGCCTGGCGCGAATCGGCGGTCCGGGCCCTGGAGGCCGTGGGTGCCGAAGCGCCTGACGGCGAATCTGACGACGAGTGGCTCGACGCCGAGCCTGACGTCGCCGAGAGCGACGAGGAGCTGGCCGGCGAGCGCCAGCCGACGCCGCTGCCCGAGGCCGGCAGCGCCAGCCTCGAGACGCTGCGCGTCCTCGGCTTCGGCATCAGCCGCAAGCGGTTGGAGCAGGCCGTGCGTGAGCTGCAGCTGCCGGTGCTGGTCGTGCGCGAGGCGGATGAGGCCGATGTCGTGATCACGCTGCGCAACTGGTACAAGCAGAAGGCGCCGGCGCTGCGCGAGGCCGAGGAGCGGGGGCTGCCGATATTCGTGCTCAAGTCGAACACGATCATGCAGATGGAGGCCTGCCTGACCTCGATCTTCGCCCTCGAGGCGGACCCCAGCGACGCCGCGCTGCGCGAGGTCGAGGAGGCGATCGGGCTCGTCCAGCGCGATGCCAAGCCGGTCGAGCTGTCCCCGCAGAACGCCTATATCCGCCGACTCCAGCATCAGCGCGCTGAGGCGGCCAACCTGGTCACCCGCTCGAAGGGTCGTGAGCCCTACCGCCGGGTGCGCGTCTATCCCGACAGCGCCCGCGCCTGGCGCTGAGCCGGCGCCGATGACCGGCCAGTGCGGCCTGCTGATCACCCTCGAGGGGCCTGATGGTGCCGGCAAGAGCGTCCAATCTGGTGTCCTGGCAGAGCGCCTGGTGGCGAGCGGCCGGCGCGTGCTGCTGACGCGTGAGCCGGGCGGCACGCCCCTGGGCGAGCGCATCCGCGATCTGCTGCTCGATATCGACGCCGGCGTGCGCGACCCGCTGGGCGACGCGATGCTGTTCAACGCCGCGCGACGCCAGCTCGTGGCTGACGTGCTGCGCCCGGCGCTGGCCGAGGGCGTGGTTGTGGTCTGCGATCGGTTCGCCGATTCGACGCTCGCCTACCAGGGCTACGGCGCCGGTGCGCCGATTGATGCGCTGTCGGCCTTGGCCGAGCTGTCGACCGGTGGCCTGCGCCCGGACCGGACGGTGCTGCTCGATCTGCCGGTCGAGGCGGGGCTCGCCCGGCGGCATCGCGGCGACGCCGCCCAGTTGACCCGCTTCGAAGTAGGCGCGGCGCATGATGCCGAGTTCCACTCGCGGGTCAGGCACGGCTTCCTCGCGCTCGCCCGCGCGGACGCGGACCGCTGGCGCGTCGTAGATGCCTCACGCGACGCTGCCGCGGTCAGCGCCGATGTCTGGGCTGCGGTGACGGATCTCTTCGCCGGTCCAGCCGGCGAGCGCTGATCAGGCCGACGTCTTGGCCAGCGCAGAATCGGCGGCGCTGAGCAGCTCGGTAGTCGTGGCGCCGTCATCCGGGTAGGTGATGACCGCGGTCCGCAAGCTGAGGCTTGACCCGCCGGCCGTGGCCATCTCGGCGGCAGCCGCGCGGACGCGGCCGGCGACCACCTCGCCGCCGCCGCCCGGGGCGATGACACCGAACTCGTCGCCACCCAGCCGGCCGATGGTGTCGACCAACCGGACCTGGTCGGCGAGCAGCGATGCCAGGCGGCGCAGCACGTCATCGCCCGCCGGCTGGCCCTCGCGCTCGTTCAGCCCGGCCATGTCATCGACGTCGAACAGCACGACGCTCAGCTGTGCGCCCTGGCGCGTGGCGCGCGCGATCTCCAGCTCGAGCATGCGCTCGAACGTCTGGCGGTTGGGCAGCCCGGTCAACGCATCGGTGCTGGCCAGCCGCTCGATCCACTCGGAGCGCTCAGTCAGGGCGTGCGTGAGGCGGGCCTTTCGGATGGCGACGGCACACAGGTCAGCCAGCGCGAACAGCGGATCTTCGGAGGAATCCGGATCGGGCGGCTCGCCGGTGAACGAGGTGAGCAGCACGCCTTCGATGTCCTCGCGACCGGTCTCGTCGCCGGTCATCAGCGGCAGGCCGATCAGCCCACCGCCGGCCTGGCTGGTGCCGTTCAGTATCGATGCCGCCTGGGCGACGCCGGTCAGCGGTCGGCGTTCGTGGGCCACCCGCCCGACGAGCTCCCCCGATTCGCCGACTGGCACGCTCTGTGCCTCCGCCAGGCGGACATCATTGATGCCTGCTGCCGCGGCCGGGACCAGTGCCTGGCCAACCGGATCGAGCAGGTAGACCACCGCCGCTCGTGCCCCACTGGCCCCGAGCACGTGCTCGGCGAGAGCCTTCAGCTCGCTCTCCAAGTCGCCGCCGCGGGCGACGATACGCGCCGCCTCAAGCAGTGTCAGGCCGGGTGCTCTCGCGTCCATTGGACCTGATCATAGACCGGCGCGCGTGCCGTCAAACGCCGGAAACCCCGGATTGGCGGCTTAGGCGCCGAGGAGGGCGAGAAGGCGCTGCGGGTCGATGTTGCCGCCGCTCGCCACGGCCACCACCCGACCACCCGCCCGCCCGGGGACATGGGCCGCCACCGCCGCCAGCGTGACCGCGCCGGACGGCTCGAGGATCAGCCGCAGCTCGCGCGCTGCATGCACGACGCCATGGGCAATCGCCTCTTCGGCGACCGTCAGCACGCCGTCGAGGTGGCGCAGAAGGTGGGCGAACGGGATCGGCGCGGGCGCCTCGCCGCGCAGGCCGTCAGCCATCGTCCGGCCGGTCTGCTCGGCTGGCCACGGCGTCCGGCGGCCACTGGCCAGCGAATCGCGCGTGTCGGCGGCAAGCTCCGGCTCGACGCCCAACACCCGCGCCGTGGGTCGCAGCGACTTGACCGCGGTCGCGACGCCGGCGGCGAGCCCGCCCAGGCCGATCGGCACGAGGACAGTCAGTGGCTGCTCCCGCGGCACGCCGAGCTCGTCCAGCTGCTCGAGGATCTCGAGCCCGATCGTTCCCTGCCCGGCCACGACGCGCAGGTCGTTGGCTGACGACACGAGCTCCATGCCCTCGCGCTCGGCGATCTCGTGCGCGCGCGCCACGCGCTCCTCGTTGGCCGGCCCGACCAGCTCGATCTCGGCGCCGTCCGCCCGCACGCCATCGACCTTGACCTGCGGCGCATCGCTCGGCATCACGATCAGGGCGCGCAGCCCGAGCAGCCGTGCCGCGCGAGCAACGGCCTGCGCATGATTGCCGCTCGAATGGCTGACCACGCCACTGCGCCGGCCGGCGTCAGTCAGCTGGGAGAGCGCGTTGTAGGCGCCACGGATCTTGAAGGAGCCGGTCGGCTGCAGGCTCTCCGGCTTGACCAGCACGCCCTCGCCGAGCGCCAGCAGCGGAGTGCGCAGCGCAACGCCGCGGATGCGGGCGGCGGCGGCGCGAATGTCCGCGAGGCTGACCAGCCCGGGATCGGCGGCGCTGTCCACGCGGCTATACTGCCCGCCACGACCACCCTTCGCCAGGAGGATCGTCGCCGTGACGTCGACCAGCGCTGCGTTCCCCGATCTCGCCGAGCGGGATCTCGCGCGCGGGCGGCGGCCTTCAAAGGTCGATTCGATCCGGCCGGCGTACTCCTTTGACGACGTCTCGCTGGCGCCAGGCGTCGAGACGGTCGATCCGGCTGACGTCGACCTCTCCGCCGAGCTGGCGGGCATCGGGCTGGCAATGCCGATCCTCGCCTCGGCGATGGACGCGGTCGTCGACCCAGCCTTTGCCGGCCGGCTGGCGCGACTGGGCGGCCTGGCGGTGCTCAACCTGGAGGGCCTCCAGACTCGTTACGAGGATGCCAGCGCGTGGCTGGAGCGGATCGCCTCGGCGGCTGACGATCAGGTCCAGGGACTGCTCGCCGAGGCCTACGGCGCACCGATACGCGAGGAGCTCGTTGCGCGGCGGATTGAAGAGATCCACGCCTGTGGCTCGCCGGCGGTCGTCGCGGCCACGCCGGCTGCGGCCCGCCGCCTCGGCCCTTTCTGCGCCGAGCATGGCGCGGACCTGTTCCTGGTCCAGTCGCAGGTCTCCTCGGCGCGCCACCTCGCGGCGGGCTACGAGCCGCTTGCGCTGTCCGACTTCACGCGCTACATGCCGATCCCCGTGGCAGTCGGCAACACGACGTCGTATGAGGCGGCGCTGGGGCTGATGGAGCAGGGCGCAGCGGCCGTCTTCGTCGGTGTCGGCCCGGGCGCAGCATGCACGACGCGCGACGTGCTGGGCATCGGCGTGCCGCAGGTCACCGCCATCAGCGACGTGGCCGCGGCACGTGACGAGCACTTCGACCGGACCGGGCGCTACGTGCCGGTCGTTGCCGATGGCGGCATGCGCCGGGGAGGCGAGCTCGCCAAGGCGGTCGCCGCCGGCGCGGACCTGCTGATGCTCGGCTCGCCCCTGGCCCGAGCCAGCGAAGCCCCCGGCCGAGGCACGAACTGGGGCATGGCTGCGCCCTCACCGACGCTGCCGCGTGGCACGCGCATCCGCGTCGGCACGGTCGGATCGCTGGAGCAGATCCTGCTCGGACCGGCGTCGGTCACGGACGGCACCCAGAACCTCGTTGGCGCCCTGCGCCAGTCGATGGCCGCCCTCGGCGCGCGCGACCTGCGGCAGATGCAGCAGGTCGAGATCGTCTACGCCCCCGGCGTCGCGACTGAGGGCAAGGCCTGGCAGCGCGGAGGCGGCTGAGCAACGCCAGAAACGGGCTGCAGCCGTCCCGAGAGGCGCAGATTGCCGAATAGGTTTCGAACAGCGTCGCCTTCCCGCCGCTCGACCGGGTGCTGCCAGTCATGAGCCTTGACCCGATCGCCGACCAGCTCGCCGGCTGGGGCAAGGTCGCGCTGATCCAGACTCGCGGCCGGCATTCCGGTCTTGCGATCACTACCGCCGTTGGCTTCGTCGAGGAGCCGGGTGGCGCCCTGCTGGTGGCGGCCGGTGAGCCCGATGCCGACTGGGCGCTCAACCTGCTGGCAGACCCGCGCTGCCGGGCAAGGATCGGAGAGGCGGAGCGAGAGTTCCGCGCACACGTGGTGGCCGATCCGGCCGAGCGATCGGCGGCGATAGGTGCGCTCATCCTGAAGTACGGCACTCCGGCGGAGCGCCTGGGCCGCGGACCCGCATTCCGCCTCGTGCCCGCATGACGCGAAGTGCCACGCTCATCGGATGCGCCATCTCGCAACGGTGTTGCTGCTCGCGCTGTCATCCGCGGCCTGCGCCGGCCTGTTCCCTGAAACGGAGCCGAGCGCCGAGCCCAGCCTGCTCGTCGGCGATCCGGCGGCGACGCTGGATCCTGCCGCCGAGCTGGCCCGGGTCGTCGACCTTCGCCAGGGGTGGGGCCTGCGCTCGGATGCGGACTGGGTCCGCGCCGTGGCGGGCGACCCGGCCAGCGTCCCGTCACCCCTCGGCATCCGGGTCACGCTCGAGGAGCTGGCCGAGATCGAGCAGATGATCGCCCAGGATCCTCGGACGGCGCTGATCATGTACGGCGCCCGCAATTGGCAGCAGTTCGGCGGCATGTGGGTCAATGAGCCCGGCGTGGGCACGGTCATGCGGTTCACGGCAGATCTGGAGCGTCATCGACAGGCGATTGCCGCGATCGCCGGCAACCAGCCGTTCGAGGTGCGCCACAGTCGCTTCACCGAGTTCGAGCTTCGCTCGCTCCAGCACGACCTGGTCGACGACCTGGTGAGGCTTCCGGGCGCCGAGTTCCTCTCGCTCGGGCTGGACGTCAAGAGCAACGTCCTCCAGCTGGAGATCAAGTCCAACGACGCATCGCTGAAGGAACGCCTCGAGGCGCAGCACGGCGGTCGCCTGCGCGTCGACCTCCATCCGCTGCCCGGGCCGTGGCAGAACGCCGCTTTCGGTCCCGGCTGGCGGCTGCTCGCTGCCGGCCAGTCGGCAAGCGAGGCATACCGCGTGCGGGCGGCGACCAGCTCCGGAGAGTGGGTTGACCTCTGGTCGGCCCTTGATCCCGTCAACGCCGCGCCCGAGATCGACCTCGAGACCGAGATTGCCGTGTCCTTCGGTCACGGCATCGGCAGCTCCTGTCCGGAGGTGCGACTCGACGAGGTGGTCATCGACCATGCGGGCCGCCGTGTCTTCAGCGTCACCTCCGACCCGCTGGCGCCGCGCGCCTGCACGGCTGACCTGGCCGGCGGCGCGTGGTTCGTCGTCGCGCTCGAGCGTTCCTCGCTGCCGGAGAGCCCGTTCAGGGTGGACCTGCGGGCGGACCGGGTTGGCGGCGGCGACGCAGGCATCGAGGTCGACCTGCGCTAGCCGCGGCCGCACAATCGGCGCCATGAGTTCTCGTCGCGGCTGCCTGCCGCGCAGCGGTATCGCGCTGCTGGTGGTCCTCGGCGCGTACGTGATCGGCCTGCTGTTCGTGCCACCGGTACAGACTGCGACGCGAACGGTCGTGCTGCTGCCCGAGTTGGTTCAGCTGCCGGTCCGGCCGCTGTCATGGCTCACGCCCGAGCCGCGTCGTGAGACGACGAGCTACGGCCAGCCCGCCGATCGGCTCGACCTCTACCTCCCCGCGGACGCCCGGCCTAACGGTCGCCACCCGGCGGTGGTGCTCGCCCTGGGCGTCCACCCCCAGCCGCTCGATTCGCCGGACGTCGTGCGCATCGCCTCGGCCATCGCTCGGCTCGGGGTGGTGGTCGGCGTGCCTGATTCGACCGCGCTGCGCGAGACGCGCATCGAGCCGAGCGAGCCGGCCCACCTCGCCGATGCCGTGATCGTCGTGGCGGCTCGCCCGGAGGTCGACCGCGAGCGGGTCGGCCTGGCCGGCTTCTCGGCCGGTGGCAGCGTTGCGTTGATCGCTGCTGCCGACCCGCGAATCACCAGCGAGCTGCGCTTCGTCAGCGCCTTCGGTGCCTACGCCGACGCCACGACGCTGCTCATCGACGTCGCCACGCGGACGACCATCCTCGACGGCCAAATAGTCGACTGGCCGGCCGACGAGGGCATCACGCGCGACCTGCGCGCGCTGTACCGCCAGGCGAGCGGTGACCCCGGCGCGACCGAGGCGCTTTTCTCCGCGTCGAACCGGCTTGCAGCGCGGGCGGTCATCGAGGGCCGGACGCCGCAGCTCGAGCAGGATCTCGCCGCCATCTCGCCGCTCAGAAACGTCGATGGGGTGCGCGCGCCGGTGTTCCTGCTGCACGGCGATGGCGACAACGCGATCTCGGTGGCGCACTCGATCGTGATCGCTGACGCGCTCGGCGAGCGGGTCGTCAAGTTCACGCGCTTCGGCCAGTTCGGCCACGGCCAGCCCGGCCAGGCGGGGTTCGGCGCGGAGGACCTGCCCGACCTCTGGGCGCTCCTGCTCTACCTGCACGAGGTGGTGGCGGTCACGACCGAATGACCGACGACGGCTGGCAGGCGGCCGGCAGGCCTAGGATTGGCCGGTGACCGCCGTCAGACCACGTGCCCGCGACCTGGGGGTCGTCATCGGGCTGCTCCCGCCGGGCCCACTGAACGCCATTACTGACGTGGAGGGCGTGCGCGTCGGCCACACCACCCTGGTTCGCGGCGACGGCCCGCTGCGCCCGGGCGAGGGCCCGGTCCGGACGGGCGTGACCGTCGTCGTGCCGCCGGGTGAGGTTGGCGACTCGTGCTACGCCGGCACGCACACGCTCAACGGCAACGGCGAGATGACCGGCCTCGAGTGGGTGCGCGAGTCGGGCATGCTGACCACGCCGGTCGGCCTGACCAACACCCACAGCGTCGGCGTGGTGCGTGACGCGATCGTCGCCGCGGAGTGTCGCCTGCGCCCGCCGGGCGACCTGTTCTGGGCACTGCCGGTGGTGGCCGAGACATGGGACGGCATGCTCAACGACATCAACGGCCAGCACGTGCGCGCCGAGCACCTCTTCGCGGCGCTGGACGCGGCCGCCGGCGGACCAGTCGCGGAGGGCAACGTGGGCGGCGGCACGGGCATGATCTGCCACGAGCTCAAGGGCGGCATCGGCAGCTCCTCGCGCGTCATCGAGCAGGCGCTGGGCGGGCACACGGTGGGCGCGCTGGTGCAGGCCAACCACGGCCGGCGCGAGCGGCTGGCCGTCGCTGGCCGTCCCCTCGGGCAGCTGCTCGGGCGGTCGGAGATTGCCTCGCCCTACGACGCCGTGCCGGCTCCGGACAAGGCAGGCAGTGGCTCGATCATCGTCATCCTGGCCACCGACGCGCCGCTCCTGCCGCACCAGTGCCGCGGCCTCGCCGAGCGGGCCGGCCTGGGCATCGCCCGCGCCGGCGGCGCCGGCGAGCGGACCAGCGGCGACATCTTCCTCGCCTTCGCCACGGGCAACCGGCTGCGCAACCCGGAGCACCAGACCGAGGTGGCGACCGTCCGGTCAGTGCCGGACCGCACGCTCAGCGCGCTCTACTGGGCGGCCATCGAGGCGACCGAGGAGTCGATCATCAACGCACTCGTCGCAGCCGAGACGATGACCGGCCGCGACGGCATCACCGCCCACGCCCTGCCCCACGATCTCGTCGCATCCTGGTTCCGCGCAGCGTAGGCTTGCCGGATGAAGCGCGCACTGGCGCTGGCAATGACGCTGTTGATGTTGGGCGCCAGCGTCGTCGCGGCCGATGCCTTTCCGTTGCCCGGCCATGACGACATGCCGCGGGGCAACGGCTGGCGTGTCGTTTACGCTGATCGCACGTCCGAAACCGAGTGGGCCTATCGGGTCGAGGTGGCGACGTCTCGATCAGAGTGGTACAAACTTTGGCCGCAGGTGGCGGGACTGACCGACTTCGCTCCCTACGTCAACTTCGACAACAGCATCGTCGCCGTCTTCGGCACCGGCACCGGGTCGTGCACCACCGGAGTCAGGTTCGATGGCGTGGTCTTCAACCACGCACAGGCCCTGGTGCATGCACGGATCGCCGAAGGTAGGCGCTGCGGATTCCTAGACCTGAACGGGTCGGCCGTCTTTGCGGTCGCCCTGTCGCGTGCCCGGCTGCCGGCTGGCAGTTTCACCGTCCAGCTCGGCGAACAGCCCGTCTGTCGCCGGTGCGCGGACCCTCCCGACAGCGTCACCCTCGATCTCTAGACTTGGCGCACTGCCTGATGAGGTGCGATTGAGCGACGACACGGCGCCGCCGAAGCGCGAGCGAGGCAAGACCGTCCACGGCGAGCTGGCCAATGCCGGGCACCGCGTGCTTGCCCCCGACGATGCCGAGGTCGAGGCCTACCTCGAGGTCGCGCTTGACGCGCCGCCGCCCGAGCGCGCCGACGAGGACGCGCCGGCCGCGCCGGACACGGTCATCGTGCTCGACTTCGGCGGCCAGACCGCCCAGCTCATCGCGCGCCGCGTGCGCGAGCTGAACGTGTACTCGGAGCTCCTGCCGTTTGACACTCCTTGGGAGGAGCTGCTCAGGCGCCGGCCCCGCGCGCTGATCCTGTCCGGCGGGCCGGCAAGCGTTTACGAGCCGGACGCGCCACGGCCCGACGCGCGCCTGTGGCAGGCCGACGTTCCGGTGCTGGGCATCTGCTACGGCGTCCAGCTGATGGCCCACGAGCTGGGCGGCAAGGTGGACCCGGCCGACAAGCGCGAGTACGGCCCGGCGACGGTCACCATCACCAGCGATGGCGGGCTGTTTGACGGCCTCGCGCGCAGCCAGCAGGTGTGGATGAGCCACGGCGACTCGATCGCGACACCGCCGCCCGGCTTCGAGCCGCTGGCTAGGACCGAATCGACGCCCTACGCCGGACTGGCCGATCCGGCTCGGCGCATGTACGGCATCCAGTTCCACCCCGAGGTCGTGCACACGCCTGCCGGTCGCGACATCCTGCGCAACTTCGTGCTCGAGATCAGCGGCGCGCGGCAAACGTGGACGCCGGCCTCGTTCATCGACTCGACGGTGGCCGAGATCCGCAGCCGGGTGGGCCAGGGCAAGGTCATCTGCGCGCTGTCGGGCGGGGTCGACTCGGCCGTCGCGGCGACGCTCGTCCACCGTGCGGTGGGCGACCAGCTGACCTGCATCTACGTCGACCACGGGTTGATGCGCAAGCGCGAGTCCGAGCTGCTGCGCCAGACCTTCGCCGACACATACGGCATGGACCTGCTGATGATCGACGCCCGCGAGCGCTTCCTGCGGCGGCTGGCCGGTGTCGAGGATCCCGAGCAGAAGCGGCGCATCATCGGCGACGAGTTCATCCGCGTATTCGAAGAGGAGGCGGCCAAGCTGGGCCGGATCGACTTCCTGACCCAGGGCACGCTCTACCCGGACGTGATCGAGTCGACTGCGCCGGAGACCAAGGCGGCGCAGAAGATCAAGACCCACCACAACGTGGGCGGGCTACCGGGTGACCTGACCTTCTCGCTGATCGAGCCGCTGCGCTACCTGTTCAAGGACGAGGTGCGCGCGGTGGGCCTGGAGCTCGGCCTGCCTGAGCCGATCGTGCTGCGCCAGCCCTTCCCCGGGCCTGGCCTCGCCATTAGGATCATCGGCGAGGTCACCGCCGAGCGGCTCGACACCCTGCGCGAGGCCGACTGGATCGTGATCGACGAGATCAAGGCCGCCGGCCTGTACCGCAGCCTGTGGCAGTCGTTCGCCATCCTGACCCCCGTCCGATCGGTCGGCGTGATGGGTGACGGCCGGACGTACGCCAACGTCGTCGCCGTCCGTGCGGTCACCAGCGAGGACGGCATGACTGCCGACTGGGCCAAGCTGCCCTACGACGTCTTGGCCAAGATCAGCAGCCGCATCGTCAACGAGGTGCCGGGCGTCAACCGCGTCGTCTACGACATCAGCTCCAAGCCGCCGGCCACGATCGAGTGGGAGTGATGGCCCGACTGGCAGTGCCTGGTCCCTCGTTCGTGCGCGAGGAGACGGTCATCCTGCGCGGGCCGATGGGCGAGCCGGGGGCCAGGCTGCGTGCCGGCATGAGCCGGCCGAGCGAGACCGAGGACGGCTGGTGGCTGGCTCATCTGTGGCTGGCCGACGATGAGGGTGTCGTGCCGGCGATCGAAGTGGCGCCGGCCGCCGGGCCGCCGCCAGGGGCGCCGCTGGATGTGCTCGGGCCGCGGATGAGCGGCGCGCTCCAGGGCCTGATCGCCGAGGCGGGCGGGCGGCAGATGCTGCGCCTACGCATGCCGGAGGCGCAGGACGAGAGCCGGCCGTGGGCCCGGCCGCTGGTGTGCATGCTCGCTGTCCGCTTCGATCCCGTGCGCGCGGCCGTGTTGCGGCCGAACGAGCTGGCGCGTGAGCTGCTGCGTGGCTTCGCGGCCGCCTGTGAAGGAGTCGGCCGGCCGGCCTGAGCTCGGCTCGACCGTCGGGGGGCGGCGCATTGCACCAGCGTTACAATCGGGCGACCGATGGGACCCTCACCCACCCTTGTCGCGCCCGGCCTGCGCACGGCCGCCCGCACCGGCTGGCGTGGCGGCGTGGCGACAGCGGTTCACGTCGTGGCGACGCAGCCGTCGCTCTGGCTCCTCGGCGCGCTGGGCTACCTGCTGCGTGGTGGCGCGATTGTGGTGACGCTGGCCATCCTGGTGCTGCCGTCGCCGGTCAGCGTGCGGCTGATGCTCGGCGGCTACCTCGGGTCGTTCGGCCTGACCCCACAGTTCTGGCTGGCGGCGGGCATCGGCCTGGCGCTGCTCGCGGTGATCGTGCTGCTGGCGCTGGTCGTCACGGCCGCGCTCGAGATCGCCGCTTTCGAGCGCTTCGTGGCGGCCGAGCAGGCCCGCTCAGTCGTCCACCGCGACGCACGGCGGCCCAGCGGCCCGGCCCGACGCAGGCTGCTGGGCGCGCTGGTGCTGGTCCAGCTGGCTGGCGTGGTGGTGCTGCTGGTGGCTGCCCTGCCGATGGTCATGACGGCCGTTCAAGCGACCTACGAGGAGCTGATGCGGCCGAGCATGGGCGGCGGGATGCTCTACGACCGGGTGCTGGCACGGATGGCCGAGCCGCTGTTCGGCTGGCTGGTCGCGCTAGTCGCAGTCGAGATGGTCGGGGCGGTGGCCAGCCGGCGACTCCTGGCACGCGGCTTCGGGCTCCGGCCGGAGCTCGATGGACGGGCGGCTCGTTCGCGCTCGACGATCGCTGCGACGTCGATGGCCCTCGGGGCCGGGCTGGCACGCCCGATCATGCGCCCGCTGACGACCCTGCCGACAGCCTTCGTCGGCTGGCTGGCGATGCTGGCCGTGCTGGTGCCGCTTGGCTGGGGGCTGGCGCTGGCGTGGCAGGCGGTGCGGGCTCAGTTCCTGCGCGACTTTGAGGCGGCGGCGCTGTCAGAGATGCTCGTTGCCGCCGCGCTGCTCAGCCTGACCTTCCTCGCGGGCGTGGCTCTGGCCGGCTTCGCCTCGGCCGTGCGCTGCGGGCTGTGGACGAGCGAGGAGCTGCGCTGAGCGGTGGCCGGGGCCCAGCCAGGCCGAAGGCGAGTGCTAAACTCGGCGGCGCCGCGCTGACCCACATCCCCATCCTTGCGCGGGCACTCCGCACGATCGACTGAGGCGCCAACCCTTCGATGGACGCACTTGACCGGCTGTTCCAGCAGCTGGCCGACGAGATCGGCCGGTTCTTCGCCTCGCCGCTCGTCCAGCTGACCATCCAGGCGGTCGCGATCTACCTGTTCATCCTCTGGGCGGCGACGGCGTATTGGGCCTATCGCGATCTCCAGCAGCGCACGAGCAACCCCATCGCGCCCTACCTGGCGGCGGTGCTGATCATCCTCTTCACGCCGTTCTTCTTCGTCTTCGGCTACCTCATCTACCGCATCGTCCGCCCATCCGAGACGGTCGCCGAGGCGAACGAGAGGGCGCTCGCGGAAGAGGCGATGATGGTCGAGATCGAGTCCCAGCCGCATTGCGCGAACTGCTCGCGGCAGGTCCACGAGGACTGGATCATCTGCCCCACCTGCCGCAACCGGCTGCGCCGCGTGTGTCCCAACTGCAGTCGCCTGGTGGAGCTTGACTGGTCGCTTTGCGCCTGGTGCGGCAAGGACTTCGAGCGTCCCGACCTGCTGCACGAGGTCGCCGTCCCGCCGCCCGTAGGACGGCCGCTGCCGGCGGGCGAAAGCGGCGGCCCGGCGCTGCCCGCCGATACCGAGCCCGACGACGTGCCGGCGATCGAGCCGGGCGAGCTGGAGCCAGCCGCGCCGCGCCGGCAGCGGCCGGCCGCGACAGAGAGCTGAGCCGCCGGCGGCCGTCCGCGCGGCAGCACAGCAATGACTGACGCCCCTTCGGGCGGCGCGTTCTCGCTGGAGAATCGGCCTGCCCCCGGGCTCTATCTCGTTGCGTGGCTGCTTTCGGGCATCGGCCTGGGGGTGATCTTCATCGCGTTCCAGACGGCGCCGCCGGTGCTCGGAATGCTGCTGCTGGCCGGGCTGGCACTGCTGCTGTTGGGGCTCACGGCCGCCGCCGGCTACCAGCTGGTCGTGCGCCGCGCGCGCCCGGCGGATGCATACCGCGGCCCATCGCCGCTGCTGCTGCTCGCAATCTGGTTCGTGGCCGTCAACCTGCTCGGGACGGTGCTGGTCATCGCCGGCCTCGCGGACACGCGGCAGCCGCCAGCCTTCCTGGCGATTGCGCTGCTCCAGACCGGGCTCTACTTCGGCGTCGTCTGGCTGTTCGTCGTGCGCAGCGGGGCGATGAGCTGGCGCGATATGCGCCGGCCGCCGGGCAGCGCTTCCGCCGGCACGCTGGCCGACGCCGGCTTCGCCGCCGGGGTGATGCTGCCGACGACGGTCGGCGCGCTGATCCTGGCGGCGGGCGTGGCCTACCTGCTCGGGACGCGCGCGCCGGAGGTCCTGCCGTCGCCCCAGACCGGTATCGAGATCGCGATCGTCGCCCTTGTCGGAGCCGTGCTCATACCGATCGGCGAGGAGCTCTTCTTCCGTGGCTACGCGCTGACCGCCTGGCTGCGCGACCTTGGACCGCGGTCTGCGCTGATCAGGAGCACGCTCTTCTTCGCCGCCGTGCACATCGCCAACGTGCGGACGGATTCCTTCGACGCCGGCTGGCGGCAGGCGGCGCTGGTGATGGCGGTGATCGTGCCTGTGGGCGCCGTGCTGGGCTGGCTGATGCTCCGTCGCGGCGTGGTCGCGCCCCTGGTCGGGCACATCACGTACAACGGCATCCTGATCGGGGTGCTGGTGCTGGCGCTGCTGCTGCCCGCGGCCGGTTGACCCACGAAGCACTGGCCTGATCCACAAAGCCTCGGCCAAGCGCCGGCAAACGGGCTTCAAAGCGGGCGGGCCTACGATCGCATCGCTCTCGTATCCGGATGGCGGGGAAATCGGCGGGCTCCGTCGTCCGGGTGCGGGGGCAACCCCGACCAGCAGGAGCCCACCACCGTGTCCGACCAGACCAACAACAGTCCGCTTCGCCCGGTGCGCGAGCTGCCGCTGAGCGAGCGGCCGCGCGAGCGGCTGGACGCCCACGGGCCGCACGGCCTCAGCGCGGGCGAGCTGCTGGCCGTGCTGTGGGGAACGGGCCGCGCTGGCGCCTCGTCACTCGAGCTGGCCAACGACCTGCTCAGCCGCCACGGCGGGCTGTACGACCTCGCCCACGCGGACCCGCTCGAGCTGTCCGCGGTCGCGGGCATCGGCCGGGCGCGCGCAGCGCAGCTCGTTGCCGCCTTCGAGATCGGCCGCCGCTCGCTGGCCGAGCGCTCCGCTGAGCGCTGGACGATCCGCGCCCCGCGCGACGTCGCCGAGCGGCTGCTGCCGCGCATGGGCGGGCTGCCGCGCGAGGAGCTGCGCGTGCTGCTGCTCAACGCCAAGAACGCCGTGCTGCGCGAGCAGCTGGTCTATCAGGGCAACGTCTCGACCGCGCTGGTCCGCGTGGCCGAGCTCTTCCGCGATGCCGTCCGCATCCACGCCGCCGGCGTGATCGTCGTCCACAACCATCCCTCCGGCGATCCCGAGCCTAGCCCGGACGACCTGCAGCTGACGGCTGAGGCGATCGCTGCCGGACGGCTGCTGGACATCCCGCTGCTGGACCACGTGGTCGTTGCCGCCGCCGGGTTCGTGAGCCTGCGCGACCGCGGCGTGGCCTTCGATCGGCCGGCCGGCTGGCGCTGAGCGGGTATCGGTATACACTGCGGGACGCCCCTGTCGCCGTGCGCCGGTCGACTCGGCGCCCAAGCCGGACATCTACCCAGAGGCACGACCCCGCTCATGCTCGACGCGTTCCTCGGCCTGTTCTCCCGTGACATCGGCATCGATCTCGGAACCGCCAATACCCTCGTCCATGTGCGCGACCGCGGCATCGTGATCAGCGAGCCCAGCGTCGTCGCGATCGAGGCGCGCACCAAGCGGGTGCTGGCCATCGGCGCTGAGGCGAAGCGGATGCTCGGCCGTACGCCGGCCAACATCATCGCCGTCCGGCCGTTGCGCGATGGCGTGATCAGCGACTTCGACGTGACCGAGCAGATGATCAAGTACTTCGTGCATAAGGTGCACGACCGCGTGGGCCTGATCCCGCGCCCGCGGATGCTGCTCGGCATCCCGTCCGGCGTGACCGAGGTCGAGAAGCGTGCCGTGCGCGACGCGGCGCTCAACGCCGGCGCCCGCTGGGCGCGGCTGATCGAGGAGCCCATGGCGGCCGCGATCGGCGCCGGCCTGCCGGTGGCCGAGCCCACGGGCAGCCTGATCGTCGACATCGGCGGCGGCACCACGGAGGTGGCGGTGATCAGCCTCGGCGGCATCGTCGTCAGCCGCAGCATCCGCATCGGCGGCGACGAGATGGACCAGGACATCATTGGCTACGGCCGGCGCGAGTACAACCTGCTGCTCGGCGAGCGGACGGCAGAGGACATCAAGATCGCCGTCGGCTCTGCGACGGGCGGGGAGTGGGACGACCAGCGCGTGACACTCCGCGGCCGCGACCTGCTGACCGGCCTGCCACGGTCGGTTGAGATCACCGCTGAGCAGGTCCGCGAGGCACTCGAGCCGTCAGTCCAGCAGATCATCGACACGATCAAGGACACGATCGAGGAGACGCCGCCCGAGCTGGTCGCGGACATCATGGACCAGGGCATCGTGCTGGCCGGCGGCGGCGCGCTGCTGCAGGGCCTCGACCGGCGCGTGACCGAGGCGACCCAGATGCCGGTCCACGTGGCTGACGATCCGCTGACCTGCGTCGCGCGCGGCACCGGCAAGGCACTCGAGGAGCTGGACGTCATGGAGCGCACGCTCGTCGCGGAGACCTACTCGCGCGCTCCGCGCTGACCTCCGGTCGGACATCGGGATGCTGTCTTCGCCGGCCGCTCGACGCCGAGGCATCGCCTATGCAGTGCTGGTCGCGATCTCGATCCTGCTACTCGCCCTGAGCAGCTCTGAGCCAATGCTCGAGCTGCGCCGCGGCGTCGGCTTCGCCATGGCGCCAGTCCAGGGCGCGCTGCGCGACGCAACCCGGCAGGTCACTTCCGTTTTCGCCGCCTTCAGCGAGATCGAGCGGCTGCGGGTGCTCAACGAGGAGCTCGGCCAGCGCGTCCAGCTGCTCGAGCTCGAGAACCGGCAGCTGGAGAGCATCCGCGGCCAGAACCAGCAGCTGTCGGAGCTGCTCGACGTGCGCGCCTCACTCGAGTACGAGACCGTGGCCGCCGAGGTCATCAGCCGCCGGCTGACGAGCGCGGAACGGGTGATCACCCTGGGCCGGGGCAGCGAGGCCGGCATCCGGGAGGGCGACGTCGTGATCGCCGGCGGCGGCGCGCTCGTCGGGACCGTGGCCACGGTGGGCACCAACTTCAGCCAGGTGACGCTGCTCAGCGACTCGCGCTTCCGCGTCGTCGGGCTCGACGAGACATCGCGCTCCACGGGCCTGATCGTGGGCCAGCTCGACCGGCCGCTGTCGATGATCAACGTGCCGGCGACCGAGGAGATCGCCGTCGGCGAGACGATCATCACCGCCGGCATCGACCTCGGCGGCGGCATTCGCTCGCCCTTCCCGCGCGGGCTGCTGATCGGCACCATCGTCGACGTTCAGCGCAGCCCGGCCGAGGTCCTCCAGTCAGCCCTGGTGCTGCCCGCCGCTCCGCTCGACCGGCTCGAATACGTGCTCGTGATCGTCGATTACGCGGGCGGCCAGCCATCGCCCGACTCGGGCGGCTCGCCGCTGCCCTCGCCCCTCGGCACCTTCGTGCCGGCCCCTTGATTAGACGCAACTGATATTCCGCGGCCACGCGCTGGCGTGGAGCAGCGGAGCCAGATGACGCACACTTCGGCCAAGGGCGGCCGATAAGGCCGCTTTCATGTGGGAAGGAGGCAAGTGTCGGATGTTGATGAACCTGATCATCTGGATCATCCTCGGCGGCGTCGCCGGCTGGCTGGCCGGCGTGCTGATGGGGGGTACTGGTCTGGGCACGATCGGCACGATCGTGCTGGGCATCATCGGAGCGCTCGTGGGTGGTTTCGTCGTGCAGCTGCTCGGCTTCGGCAACCCGCTCGCCGATGGCGCGGAGATCAGCATCGCGGCCATCGTGACGGCCGTCGTTGGCGCGATCGTCGTCATCTTGATTGCCCGTCTCGTGATGGGATCGCGTACGCGCGCGTAATGCGCGTTTCGGTTCAGTAGCCTCGGTGTCCGCCTCGCGGGGGAGCCGGCGCCCCGTCTAGGGCGTGGGCGTGGGCGAGGCGGACGCCACCGGGATCAGCAGCACCTGGTCGGGGTGGATGACATAGCGCGGCGGGCGCAGGTCGTTGAGCTCGATGATCGACTCGGGCGTCACCCCAAAGCGAAGCGCGATCTTGGTCACCGAATCACCGCGCGCGACGGTGTACTCGAAGGGCGTCGGTGAGGGGCCCGGCGGATCAGTCGGCTGCGCGGTCGGCGTCGCTGCAGGCGGCACGGTCGGCGATGCCGACTCCGTTGGTGACGGGCCAACGGTAGGGCCAGGAACGACGCTCGGCGTTGCCATCGGGGTGGGGGTTGGCATGAAGGCCGCATCGGGCGGAGGCGCCGCGCGCATGCCGGCGATCAGATAGGCCGTCCCAAGCCCGGCCAGCGCCGCGACGAGCAGCAGCACTGCGCCGGCGAGGAGCCACGGCAGCGCCCGCGCCGTCGCCCTACGGCGCGGCGTCGACAGCTTGGGTCCGTGATGTGTCCCCTGCTCGGGACCAGGCTCGGTCACCGCCGGCAAGAGTAGCGGCCGTACTGGATTCGGGTCAGCAAAGGACTCGCGCAGGCGCCGCGCACGCCACGCACCATCTGCTCTCGCCCGTACGTAGGTCCTGTTGCAGCTGACTACCGCAGACCGCCGCTTCGCGCCCGTTGCCCCGCGCCAGCCCACTGCACCGCACCCGGAGTGTGGCGTCGGGACAACGGTCCGGCCGACCACGGGCCACGTACGGACCCCTCGATGGGGCTAGTACGCCAATGACCTTATCGGCATGGCCCAGCTGGCCGCTGGCGACGACTCTGGTGTCCAGTCACAGGTACGTCTTCCGGGCGTGCCCCAGCAGAACCGGAAGGAAGAGAGAGGGGAATGGAGTCCATCGCCGTAATGCCAGTCGCCACGAGCCAGCGCCATCGGCGCTCCATCCTGCTCGTCCTCGCCCTCGCCGTCGCCCTCGTGGGCGCCGCCCTGGGCCCCGCTTCCACCGGCGCCGCGCCGGCGGCAGGCAGTCCGACCTCGTCGACCGCGGACAATGCGAGCCAGCTGAAGATGGTCATCATCGTCGGCCCGACGCACAGCTCCACGAGCAACTACCTGAGCCGCGGCGAGAGCCTGGCCAAGGCCGGTGAGGCGCGCGGCATGGACGTCCGCCGCGTGTTCCATCCCAAGGCCACCGCCGCGCGTGTGCTGGCCAACGCGCAAGGCGCCAACATCATCGCCTACTTCGGTCATGGCAACGGTTGGCCCAGCCCCTACGCGCCCTTCCAGGAGAAGACCAAGAACGGCTTCGGATTGAACCCCGTCGAGGGCGGATCGGCCAGCAACGTCGCCTACCACGGCGGCAACTGGATCCGCGCCAACATCACCCTTGCGCCGAACGCGGTCGCGATATTCGGAGGGCTGTGCTACGCGAGCGGCAACGCTGAGCAGGGCATGGCCATCCCATCGTGGAACGTCGCCCGCGAACGGACCGACAACTACGCTGCCGCCTTCCTCGCAGTGGGCGCCAAGGCCGTCTTTGCTTACGGCTGGCAGTCGCCGAACTCGATCGTCGACATGCTCCATACGACCAACAAGACGATGGATGAGATCTTCATGACCAAGGGCGCCGGCACGAGCCCCTCGTCCGGCTTCCTTGGCTGGGACAACCGGCGGCTCGACTCGACGCGCGCGCCGGGGATGAAGAACCACCTCGACCCGCACTCGAAGGAAGGATTCCTGCGCGCCCTCTCAGGCGACCTGCAGATGACCGCCAGCGACTGGTCCGGCGTCGAGCCGGTGGGTGGCGACACGCCGACCCCGCCGCCGGCCGAGGGACCGACGGTCCCGACCGGCCTCGCCGCCACGACAGACTCGACTGGCGCCGTCCACCTGAGCTGGAACCCCGCCACCTCGACCATCCTGGGCACGATGCGCTACCGCGTCTTCCGCAATGGCAGCGCGATCGGCACCAAGCAGACGGCCCGCACCTACACCGACAAGCCCAAGTCAGGCACCCACAGCTACCAGGTGCGCGCGATCGATGCCGCGGGCAACCTGAGCTCGCTTTCGACGCCACCGGTCAGCATCAGCGTCACGGTGCCGACAGCGACGCCCAGCGCGACACCGACCGCGACGCCATCGCCGACCGCCGCGCCGACAGCCACGCCAACGGCCACGCCAACGGCGAGCCCGAGCGCAGCACCGGTCATCACGCCGAGCACGCCGCAGGGGCTGACCGGCACGCCGCAGAACGAGCGCAAGGTGCAGCTCTCGTGGCAGCCCGTGACGGCGAGCAGCGGCACGCTCCGCTATCGCGTCTTCCGCAACGGCAACGCCATCGGCACGCGGCAGCTGGGAACAACGTATCTCGATCAGCCGGCTGCCGAGGGCTCGTACAAGTACCAGGTCCGCTGGTTCCACAGCAGCGGCATCTACGGCGCACTGTCGGCGCCGATCACCGTCCAGGTCGTCAATGCCGTCGGCGGCTCGTCGAACGTGGGCACCGTCGATAAGACACCGCCCAGCGTCCCGACGGGGCTCAAGGCGACGCCGCTCGGCTACCGCCGCATCCAGCTCAGCTGGCAGCCCAGCACGGACGATCGGGCGGGCGCCATCCGCTACCGCGTCTTCCGCAACGGCCGGCGCGTCACGACCACGACCAACACCTCGTTTGTCGACCGTCCGACGGTGGCCGGCACTCACCGCTACACGTTCCGGGCTATCGATGCTGCGGGCAACTACAGCGGCTTCTCGGCCGCGATCAACGGGCAGGCGATCAAGGGCGCGGTCTGACAGCAGCCGGGGGGCAAGGGGGGTCACAGCCGCCCGGTCGAAAGGCCGGGCGGCTTTCCTGTGGGCCGCGGCTATGCTTGCCGGCGTGTCACAGCCGAGCGGCCGGCAGGCCGGCACCTGGATCGTCCTGCCCACGTACAACGAAGCTGAGAACCTGCCCCAGATAGTGCCTGCCATCCTGGCCCAGCTGCCGGACGCCGCTGTGCTCGTGGTGGACGATGGCTCCCCTGACGGGACGGGCCGGCTGGCTGACCAGATGGCCGCGACGGACGGCCGCGTGCGCGTCCTCCATCGGCAGGCGAAGGAGGGGCTGGGCAGGGCCTACATCGCCGGCTTCCAGGCAGCGCTCGAGGCCGGCGCCGAGCGAGTGGTCCAGATGGACGCTGATGGCTCGCACGACCCCGGCTACCTGCCCGGTCTGGTCGGCGGGCTGGACGAGGCCGACCTGGTGATCGGCTCGCGCTACGTCGCCGGCGGCGGCGTGCGCAACTGGGGACTCCTGCGCAGGCTCGTGTCGCGCGGCGGCTCGATCTTCGCCCGGCTCGTGCTGTCGCTGCCAGCCCACGACCTGACCGGCGGTTTCAAGGCCTGGCGCGCTGACGCGCTCGCGGCGACGGCATGGTCGAGGCTGCATTCAGGCGGCTACGTCTTCCAGATCGAGATGACCTACCTCGCTGTTCGTCGCGGGGCTCGGCTGCGCGAGCTGCCCATCGTCTTCGAGGACCGCCGCGCCGGGGCGTCGAAGATGTCGCGGCGGATCATCTTCGAGGCACTGTTCGTCGTCCTGCGCCTGCGCTGGGACGAGCTGCGCGGCCGCGGCCCGCGCTGATGGCCGTGCTCGCTCCCCGGCCAGCAGCCCAGATCGAGCCGACGCGGGTGGCCATCGATCTGCGGCCGCTGCAGGAGCCCGAGCGGATGCCGATCACCGCCGAGTACCTGCGCCGGCTGGTCGATGCCTTCGCGGCCGAGCCGCTGGCCGGCGAATCCTTCGTCACCATCAGCCGCGCGTTGCGGCCTGATCCGGCGGTCGAGCTCGAGGCACGGGGACTGCCGATCGAGGCCCGGCGGGTCGTGCCGCCGACCGGCCGGCTGCTGCGATCGGCCGGGCTGACGATCGACTCGTTCCTCCTCCGCGGCGCCGAGATCGGCACGCCGGCCGGCGTCTACCACACCGCCGGCGGGGCGGTGCCCCTGGCGTCTCGGCTGCCGATCGTGGCGACCGTCCTTGACCTCGCGCCATGGGAGCTGCCGCACACCTACGCCGCCACGCCGGCGGCGCGCTTCGGCCATCGCCTGCGGGCGCGCGTACTCCAGGACGCGGCACGGATCATCGTCTGCTCGCGGGCCACCGCCGACAGCGCCCGCCGCCTGCTCAACGTGCCCGTCGAGCGCATGGCCGTGGTCCCGCTCGCGGTCGACGACGAGTTTCGCCAGGCAGGCCGCGACACCGAAGTCCTGCACGGGCTCCGCCGGCGGCTCGAGCTGCCGGACCGCTATCTCGTCTTTGGTGGCCGCTACGACGCGCGCAAGGACCTCTCGACGCTCTTTGGCGCGCTCAAGGTGCTGGGCGACAAGGCGCCGTTCGTCGTCCTGGCCGGCCAGTACGACGCCACCTCGGACCAGGCGGCGCTCGAGCGCGCGGTCGAGCGTGGCGAAATCAGAGGTCAGGTCCGCGTCGCGCCTGAGCTGTCGCGCGACGAGCGCGCGGCATTGACTGGCGGCGCGCTGGGCTTCGTCTACCCGGCTCTCTCCGAGGCGACCGGCATGCCGGTGCTCGAGGCGCTTGCCCTTGCCGTGCCGGTCATCTGCTCGCGTGCCGGCGCGCTGCCCGAGCTGGTGGGCGGGAGCGGGATCATCGTCGAGCCGCGCGACGCGCGCCGGCTGGCCTCGGCTATCGAAGCGCTCGCAGCCGGCGGCGCGCTCGCGGCGCAGATCCGCCAGGCCGCTGAACGGCGGGCAGCGGGCGACCGGCGACGGTGGCGCGACGTCGCCCGTGAGACGCGGCTGGCCTACGCGCAGGCTGCGTCATCGGGCGTCTCGCGCTAGGCTGTTGCGACGCATCGAGCGTTCAGGAGACCCCAGTGACCCAAACCACGATCAGCGACGCGACGCCGCGCGCCGAGACAGAGCCGAACGGTCAGAACGTGCGGGCCGACCACGTCGAGATCGTCCAGGGCGGTGCGAGCCGCGTCGATGCCATTAGCGTCGACATCCGGCAGGGCGGCGCCGGGCTCGTTCGCGCCGGTGAGATGTCCGTTAGCCAGGGCGGCATCGGCCTGGCCAGCGCTGAGCGGATCAACCTGCGCGAGGGCTCGAGCGTGGTTGCCGTGGCAGCCGGCGAGGCGCATCTCGACGCGGGCGCCAACGTGCTGCTGCTGCTGGCGCGCAATGCGTCGGGCAACGTGCGGCCGGTGCTCGATTGGCGGGCGATGGCGGCCTTGGGCGCCGCCTTCGGCATCGTCGCTGCGCTCTTGCGCCGCCGCTGATCCACAACCCAGGCTGAGCGCATGACCTCTCGACTTCGTCCCACCACGCGCCGGCGGCCGCGCTTCTCGTTGGCCGACGAGGACCGCCAGACGTTTCTCGTCAACGTCGCCTTCATCGGCGTCATCATCCTCGGGCTGCTAATCCTGGTCGGTGCCGGCGCGCTGGCCTACTGGGAAGCGAACCTGCGTCCGATCGCCAACGTCGGCGGCGTCGAGCTGCGGCCGGATCTCGTCCGCGACCGCCAGAACCTGCTGCTGCTGCGGCTCAACCGTGAGGAGAACCAGATCGTCCAGGCTCGCGCCGAGGACGAGATCGACTCGGCCACGGCCGCCCAGAAGATCAACGACGTCGCGACCCGCCGTGAAGAGCTCGGCTTCACCGCCGAGGAGGACCTGATCGACATCATCTTCAAGTCGCAGCTGGCCGCGCAGATGGGCATCACCGTCAGCGCCGAGGACTTGGCCCAGCGCGAAGCGGAGGAGCTCTCCGGCGTCGAGCGGCGCCACGTGCAGGTCATCGTCATCCAGCCCGAGACATCGGAAGGCGCCGTCGGGCCGACCTTCGCCCAGCAGCGCGCCGCACTCGAGCGTGCGGAGCAGGCGCGCGCTGCCCTCGCCGCCGGTCAGGCATTTGAGGACGTGGCCGAGCAGTACAACGACGACGACACGCTGCCCAATGGCGGCGACCTCGGCTTCATCACGCGCGCCAACGCCCTCGAGACGACGCTCCGCCAGCGGCTCTTCCAGCTGGCTGAGGGCGAGGTGACGCCGGTCCTGCGCGGCGACGACGCGGATTACCGCATCGGCCGGGTGGTCGAGATCAAGCCGGGCGGCGACGATCCCACCTTCCGGACCGAGATCGAGCAGCGCATGTCCATCGAGCGCTACCGCCAGTTCCTAGAGTGGGAGATCGCAGCCGAACGGCTCGAGCGGCAGGTCATGCAGGAGGCCCTCGACGCCACGCCTGAGCAGCTCCGCCTGGCCCACATCCGGCTGGAGAACGTGCTGCCTGACGAGGACATCGCCGGCGACGACGAGGACCAGGTCAGCTACAGCGAGATCGTCTACGCGCCTAACGACGACATGACCACGGCGCCCGAGCTCGACGAGGACGACCCCGCGTGGGGCGAGGCCGAGGCAGAGGCAGAGGCCGCGGCTGATGAGCTGCGCGCGATCGAGGACCAGGCCGAGCGGCTGGAGCGCTTCCGCGAGATCGCGCGCGAGATCAGCGACAACGAGACGACGGCCGTGGACGGTGGCGAAGTGGGCGCCGTGGAGCGCGACATCATGCCCTCGGACATCGGCGACCTGCTCTTCGACCAGCAGCACGGGGACGAGACGCTGCTCGGCCCCGTCCGTGCCGACGCCGGTTGGTACCTCGTCTGGTTCCATGAGCGCCGCGACCCGCCGTCGCAGCGGCTCGAGCAGCTGCGCCAGGCCATCCAGCAGCCGGGCCCCGACTGGGAGGCGCTGGTCACCGAGTACTCGGATGACACGCAGAGCCGCGACGGCGGCGGCGAGATCGGCTGGTGGACCCAGTCGATGCTCAACCAGATCAGCGAGGGCCTGGGCGATGACCTCTTCGAGCTGGCGGTCAATGCCATCCATGAGCCGGTGGGCATCGGCAACTCGACTCACGTCTTCAAGGTGCTGGAGCGTGACAGCCGGCCCATCGACGCTGACCAGGCGCGCTTCATCCGCTCGAGCCACTTCGAGGAGTGGTATTCCGACCGCAAGGACCAAGCCGAGCAGGATGGCACCATCCGTCGTGCTGACGAGGTGCCTGACGGAGGTGAGGACCCTGGCTTCGACGAGGGTGGTGACGGTTTGGAGGATCCAGGCGGCGACCTGCCCTGATCCTGGCCGGGTTAGGCTGAGCGCGATGGACGCTGCGCCCCAGAATCCCGCTCGGCTGCTCGACGAGGCGGCACGCCGGTTCAGCGCCGGTCCGGCAGCTGGCCTCCAGCTGCTGAGCTCAGCCGCGTTGCTGCGCCGTCCGTTCGATCCGGGCATGGACCTGCTCGTGCTGCCGGAGTTCGGCCCCGAGCCGGACGCGCGTGACCCCGAGTTCGAGCCGCTGGCGCTGCCCGGACGCCACGCGCACGCCGCCGATGCGCCGGCCCTGCTGAGATCGCTTTACCCGGCCGAGCATCCGGTCCACGGCCTCGACGGCGCCGCTGACACGACCATCGGCCGGCTGACGCCAGAGGCGCTCGCCGCCGGCCCGTGGCTGATTCGCGGCCTGGCGCCGCGCGACAACCTCGCCAGCCCGCATGCGCTGCCCTGGCTGGTGGCGCGCCTGCGCGCGCCGGGCGGCTGCCCGTGGGATCGCGAGCAGGACCACCTGTCGCTGCGGCCGTTCCTGCTGGAGGAGGCGTACGAGGTCTACGACGCGCTCGAGCAGGGCTCGACGCCGGCCCTCGCCGAGGAGCTTGGCGACCTGCTGTTGCAGGTCGTGCTGCACACCCACTACGGCGCCGAGGCCGGCGTGTTCGACATGACCGACGTAATCCGCGCGACGATGGCCAAGATCATCCGCCGCCACCCACACGTCTTCGGTGACGTCGTCGCCGGCACGGCCGAGGAGGTCGTGCGCAACTGGGAGCAGATCAAGGCTGGAGAGCGCTCCGAGCGCACGGCCGACGTGCTGCCGGACATGCCGCAGGCGTTCGCCGGGCTGTCCCGCTCGCTGCCCGCGCTTGCCTACGCGCAGGAAATGCAAGCTCGCGCGGCGGCGCTGGGCTACGACTGGCCGTCTGTCGATGGCGTGATACAAAAGGTCGCCGAGGAGGCGGCCGAGCTGGCGGCCGCGGACGACGATGGCGCCCGGCGTGAGGAGCTGGGTGACCTGCTGCTGGTGGTGGTCAACCTCGCGCGCCACCTGGGCATCGACGCCGAGGCGGCATTGCGCTCGGCCAGCGCCAAGTTCGCCGCTCGTTTCGCCGCCGTCGAGCGGATCGCCGCCGAGCGTGGCGTAGAGCTGCGCGGGCTTACCCTTGCCGAGCTGGACGAGCTGTGGCGGCAAGCCAAGTCGGGATCGCTGGAGGCGGCAAGATGAGCATTGGTGGCGGCCAGTTCAGGGCTGACGGGCGCACGCCCCGCCAGCTGCGCAAGATGCGCATCGCGCTCGACGTACAGAAGTGGGCCGAGGGCTCGTGCATCATCGAGATGGGCGACACGCGCGTGCTCTGCGCGGCGACCGTCGAGGAGCGCATCCCGCCGCACCTACGCGGCAAGGGCCTGGGCTGGGTCACGGCCGAGTACAGCATGCTGCCGCGGGCCACGGCGGAGCGCACGCAGCGCGAGGTCGTCAAGGGCCGCCAGGGCGGACGGACGATGGAGATCCAGCGGCTGATCGGACGCGCGCTGCGCGGCGTGGTCGACACCTCGAAGATGGGCGAGCGGACGCTGACCATCGACTGCGACGTGCTCCAGGCGGACGGCGGCACGCGCACCGCGTCGATCACCGGCGGCTACGTGGCGCTGGCACTCGGGCTGCGCAAGATCGGGGCTGAAGGGGCGCTGGCCGGCCAGGTGGCGGCGATCAGCGTGGGCATCGTGGAAGGCGTGCCGCTGCTCGACCTCGACTACCCGGAGGATTCGCGTGCGGAGGTCGACTTCAACGTGGTCGGCACGGACAGTGGCGCCTACGTCGAGGTTCAGGGCACGGCTGAGGGCAAGCCCTTCGACCGCGCGGGCATGGACGCCTTGCTGGGGCTGGCCGACGAAGGGCTGCGGCGGCTGTTCGAGGCGCAGCGCCAAGTGCTCGGCAAGGCGTGAGCGGGCTACCCTGGTCGGCTGGCGAGCAGGCCCCCGCAGCGACACGGTCGTACGCTCGAATGGAGAGCTCTAACTGTCGGATCCCCGACCACACTTGGCCATGCGCTCAACGGTGGGCAGTAACGCCCCGAATCGGGCCCCGTCGCTGCCTTCTGCTCAGCCACGCGTCACTAAGCCAGGTCCCACCGGCTCGACGTGGCAAAAGGGTTCGTCGCTTGAGCGTATGGCGTGATGGTCTCGTGGCGACGAGCTCGACCACGCACGGCGGACAGCGCCGCGCCGCGCTGGTGCGGGCCGCGGCTGACCAACTAGGCAGATAGCGCTCGCCGCTGAGCGTATGGCCGATTCGATCCCACGCAGGCTGCTGATCGCCACCGGCTCGGCGCACAAGCTCGCCGAGCTGCGTCAGCTGCTCGACCTGCCGGGCACCGAGCTCGTGTCGCTGGCCGACCTCGGACTGGCCGATTCAGCTGAGGAGACGGGCGCGACGTTTGAGGACAACGCGACGATCAAGGCGCTTCACTACGCCGCGCTGTCCGGCCTGCCAACGCTGGCTGACGACTCAGGCCTTGAGGTCGACGTGCTGGGCGGCCGCCCCGGCGTGCGCACCCGGCGCTATGCCGGCCCTGACGCAACCGACGAGCAGAACAACGACAAGCTGCTCACCGAGCTGGAGCCTTACTACTCGCCCGCTGAGCGCACGGCCCGCTACCAGTGCGTGCTGGTGCTGGCCGAGCCGGTCGAGCCCGGCCAGGGCGGCGCGGTCGAGGTCAGCGCGGTCACGCGCGGCACCCTTGAAGGCCGCATCGCCTTCGATGGCCGTGGCCATGGCGGCTTCGGCTATGACCCGATATTCGAGCCGCACGATGAGCCGCCGGGCAGCCGGACCGTCGGCCAGCTGACCGTCGAGGAGAAGAACGCCATCTCGCATCGCGCCCAGGCCGCCCGCGACATGCGCCAGCGGCTGCTCGGCCAGGGCTGTTGAGCGCATGGCCGCCCCGCGGCACGGGCGGCGGGCTAAGGAGGCTCAGCCGGCCTTGAGCAGGTCGTAGCCCCGCGCCACGCGCTCGACCATCTGCGGCGTCGCCGGGTCGATGCGGCACATGGCCTCGGCGACGCCGACCTCGCGCCACGCGCGCAGGGCGTCAGCGATCTGCTCTGGCGAGCCGGACACCGCGCCACCGCCGGCGCTGTCGGCGGTCAGCTCACCCACCACCTGGAGCCCGACGTTGACCTCGATCTCGGAGGCGTCGCGTCCGCGGTCGGCGCACGCCCGGCGTAGGTTGGCGACATCGGCGTGGAACTCGTCGGTCGGCAGGCCGTACCAGCACGTGTTGTAGCGGTCGGCCCACTTCGCTGTCAGGCCCATCATCCGCGGCTTGCTGGCCGAGATCAGGACCGGCGGCCCGCTCTGGCGGGGGCCGCGCGGCCGCAGCTCGCCATGGGCGCCGGCAAGCAGGCCGTCGTAGTCGACGCGGCCCTCACGCAGCAGCGGCACCACGATCTCGAGCGAGTCCTCGAACAGGCTGACCCGCCGCTCGAACTCGAAGCCGAACGCCTTGAACTCGGGCTCGTGCCAGCCCGCGCCGAGCCCGAGCACGAACCGCCCGCCGCTGACCTCGTCGATGGTGTTCGCCATCCAGGCGATCAAGGCCGGGTTGCGGAACGGCGTGCACAGCACCAGCGGCCCGAGCTCGACCCGGCGGGTCGCATCAGCCAGCGCGGCCAGGATCGTCCAGGACTCCCACAGGCCCCGCGTCGGGCCGCTGGGCGGCTCGTAGAAGAAGTGGTCGGCGACCCAGATCGAGTCTAGCCCGCTGTGCTCGGCCAGCACGGCCAGCTCGCGCATGTCGCGGTACGGCGTGGCGCGCGGCGGATCGCCGCGCTCACCAATCGGCAGGACCAGTCCCACACGCATGCCCGGCAGCATAGCCGCGCCCGCCGGATCAGCCGATCGCGGCCGGTATCATGGCCTCACGGGGCGTAGCGCAGTGGTAGCGCACGTGCTTTGGGAGCCTTACGCCCACGAGCGGTGCAGGGTAGGCTGCTGCCAGCGTAGAAACGGCGAGCCGCAGACCGCCGATTATCATGCGCTCTCAGCGGGAGCCCCGGATGGGCGAATTTCTAGCCGTCCTCCTCATTGGCTTTGCTTTCGGCGCAGTCCTCACGTTCCTGGTCATGCGCTCAGATCGCCCCGCGTCGATCAGGACAAAGATGTTTGAGTTCGATCTACCCGGTGCCGCGACCCGCGGTTCGGCTGACAACGCCCAGGTGGACGCGGCCTTTCTGCGCTTCACTGACGTAGCCCAAGGTGTCGTGGCGATCATGGACGCGCCCCGGGCGAACGTCGCCTCAGCCTCTCGCCAGTGGTTCGACTACCTGGCGTCGAACTTGTCGGGCGCGCTCCGCACTCAGCCTGACGAACTCTACCGAGTGGCGATCTGGGAAGACACGGGTAACGAAGACTGGTTCATCGGCATCGGGTGGGCGATGTTTGATGCTAACGACCCGGCCGTCGAGCGCCTACAGAAGTCTGACTCTCTCGCAGGCCTCGCGTTCCGGTCACCTGTCCGCGAGTACTACTCGCCGGACGTCAAGAGCGACCCCAACTACGTCGCTCACTCCGGTCGCCCCAGACGCTACAGGAGCGTATTCGCCGTGGGGTTGGGCGCACCACAGCCGTGGGGCGTCATGACCGTCGACGCGCAGGCAGTTGACGGGTTTAGCGAGGCCGATCGGCTCGTTGTCCGCCGCTTCGCCACGCTCGTGTCACTAGGATTCGCAGCCCGAGAGGCGGCCTTCACGGGAACAAACGACAATAGGACGGCGTATAGTGGAGATCAGAACCGGAGCAGCGAGGAGGGCCACAGTGATGTCGAGTGATCGCCACGCGAAGCGTGATCGGCGCATCGTGGATAGCCCTACCTATCGCAGGATTAAGGGGGAAATCAACGACCGCGACTACGAGCGGATCATCAACACTGAGCGGAGTCGCTACGGTCTTCCGCCCGTTGTCAAGCAGGCCGCGGAGAACCGCTAGCGCGTTCCAACCTCAACGCGGACGATGGGCGGCCCGTCCGAAGGCAGGTCTTCGATGTTTGCCCTGAGCGACTCAATCCACTCCCAGGCCTCTTCCTGGACAGTTGGCGCCACGTACTCGGCATCCTCGTAGTCACCTATCCACGTCCCGCCCCCGGTGAATCCTTCGGGTGGCTCGCCGTAAGCGGCGATGAGCGCGTTGATGCGCGCGTGGTCGCGGGCGGCTTTCTCGGCCGACGACAGGCCCCACCGAACGCGAAACATCTCCGGCTGCGCCAATGCCTTAGCGATCCCCTGCCCGTGGATCGAGCAGAGCGCGCGCTCGTGCTTGCCGTCGAGCGTCTGCCGCAAGCCCGAGCGATGGCAGCGCTCGAACATACAGCGCTCGCGTGGCACGACAGGATGGCGGCAGGTCAATCGGTTCCCACGTTCATCGCCGATGGTAGCGCCCCGATGCTGCCGCCTGACTGCTGGCCGGCCGTGCTGACCACCGTCGGTGGACGGCAGCCGCGCCGGGATCGAGTCTCCCGACACGCGGGGCGGGGCGCCCTCCAGACGGTAGAGCGCCCCGCTTATCGGCCAGCTGTGGAGGTTGTGGACTAGTCGGCGCGCGGCGCCTCCGGATGCTCCATGGCGAACTGGATAGCGACCGGGGTCAGTTCCTCGATCACGATGGCCCGGAAGCGCTCGCGGATGCGGGCAGCGGCCGGCTCGCTCAGCAAGTCGAGGCGCTCGCGCTCCGAGGGTCGCAGATCGTCGACGTGCCACAGCCACGACTCCATCCCGGCGGCGATGCAGAGCGGCGCATCGCCGAGCTGGACGTCTTGCAATTCGTGGATGGCCTTGTCGATCGCCTCCGTGATCTCCTGCTCGGTCGGCGGTCGCTGGGCGGTTGCCGTGGTCATGCTGCCTTCCTCTCCTGATTGTCCTGGGTGGGCGGCGTTGCCCGCCGGACCTCACGCACGATGGCGCGCTGTAGTGCGCCGACAATGCGATCCAGCGCCCCGCCGTCCTCAAGCGCGGCGTAAGTCGGGGTTTGATGCTCAGGCGCGGCCGCCCGGACCGTCATCGTGACGACCGCCAGGGCGAGAACCTCGCCGAGTGGCGTCGGGGTCCACCCGCCACCGCTGTCGGTGCCCAGCTGCATCGCTACGCGCCAAGCCGTGTCATGTTCCTCGGCCGGCGGCACCGGTCCCAGCGCCGCGATCATCTGGAGTTCCTTCCAGGACTGTCCCTTGTCCGTTGCGCTCATCGCGCACCTCCAAACAGAACGCCGGCCGAGTGCTGTGGTAGCAGCACGCCGACCGGCGGTTCGAAGTCTATTTGGTTTGGCCGCTACCACGGCGCCGTCAGTCTACACCCAGCATTGGGCTCATTTCGACGAGTACGCCTCCAGCTCATCGAGGGCAGCCGAGAGTGTGTCGTAAGCAAGCATCGTCGCCGTGGCCGTAACCAGCGGGTCGGCCTGAACCCGGGCCATCTTCGCTCGAACGATGCCGGGGATTTTCTGGACCTCGGATCTCCTCGTGGCGAGCACACTCCAGTCCTGAGCGTGGGCGAAGCCGCTAAGGAGTCCATAGATTGCATGGCCTCCGACGCGCGCACGCGGGTCCACGACGGTGAACTTCTCCATCCTGTCAGTCATGGTCAGGAAGGTAGGCTCGACTCCAGCGGCCGCCGCCTCAGCGCGAATGGCCGGTGCCTGACCACTAGAAGGCCGCTCTGGCAACGCGCGTCGTTCGAACTCGTCGCGCCAGCGAAAGTCGTCAATCCAAAGCGCTACAGCGCGGCGTCGGCGGTCCTCGGCGTCCGTCGTCGGATCGACCAGCCAGCGCGCGGTCACGGCGGCCTCAAGTGCGCCGCGACAGAGCGCGAGATGAGCAACTTGGGGCTGGTATCGCCGTTCGAGTCGTAGTGCATGCCACGCCAGCAAAGAGTCAGCCCCCACAACCGTGCGGCTGCCAGCGAGAACCCAGGGCAACTCGCCGAACGGTAGCTTTTGCGCCTGGGCGGCTTGCGATCCCGGTGCCGCGCCCGCGGCGGTGAGTCTCAGGGCTCGCTCGTGTAGAGCCGGCACGCGTTCGAGCGTGCGCACGAGGAGGAGGCTTAGCGTGTCATCGTCGAGCGGCCGCACGCCGACACGATACCGAGCAGACGCGCTGACCAACGGCCCGTCGAGGCCGGTGGCGTCACTCGCTCAGCGCTCCTAGACCATGAGGCCGGGCGAGCCGACGCCGGCCCACGGAATGGACCCGCCCGCCGCTTGGTCCATTTCGCGGGACCACTGCGGCAGCTCGACGTTGTTGTAGGCCGAGGGCAGCCCCAAGGCGCCGCGCGCCTCGGCGACTCGCCGAGCACGTTCGTCGACGGACCGAAGCTCCGCCTTCCACGCCTCCCAGGCGGCCACGAGCGCGCCGTGGTCAGCGAATGCCGCGGCGAATGCCGCGCGGCCGCGGCGGTTGATGTCCTTGATGTTCGGCACGGGCTCGGCCATGACTGCCCGCAGATACTTCGCTGCCTTGTCGAGCGCAGCTACCGTCTCCTTGTCCGGTTCGGGGACGTGGCGGCCGCCTTCGATCGCGGTGTTGCGGTCCCGCTCATAAGCGTCCAGGGCGGCCGGGTGGACCTTGAAGTGCTCCAGAAGGTCGGGATGCCGGTCGCGGATCAGGCGCACGCGCTCAAGGGTCGAGTCGGGCGTCCAGGTGAGGCTCGCGAGCCGCATCCGCTCCTTGTCGGTCAGCCGGCGCGTTTGTGACGCGCGGATCAGTGCGTCGCGCTCGCCGGGGCTGCCCTGGACTATCCGCTCCGCGGGTCGATCGTCGATCATTCGGTGTCTCCTTCGGGGTCGAAGCGCCCAAGGGCGATGGCTGCCGCCCGGCGCTTCGTGTAGAGGGCGAGCGGCAGGCCTGGCGCGGCCATCCCGCGCATCGCGGCGTCGTATGCCTCAGGGTCACGGGCGCGGGCCCTGAGGGCCGATTCCATCGTCATGTCGGGCGAGAAGCCGTCCGCGTCGCGCTCAAGCTGGCGACGCTTGTCCAGCGGCTTGCTGTAGTGGTCGGCGATGGCCTCGGTTAGGTTGGCGCGGGTCACAGGCTCTCCTCCAGGCTGTTGTGTGGTGAGTGCTTCCAGGCGAGCGAGCCGTTCGCGGAGTGCGCGAATCTCGCTCACGGCGTCATCGGTCACTTCTCCTCCTTCGATGCGGTGGCGGTCGCGCGGGTCCTGGAGCGGTGAGCCTTGCGATGGAACGCGACGCCGCAGCGCTTCGAGCAGAAGCGCCGGCCGGGCGTGCCCTCGAATGACGCGCCGCAGTGCGCGCAGTCGTGGGCGATGCGCGGCAGAGCTCGGGATGCCGGGGGGCGGATGCGATAAGCGGCGCGCTTCTGGCAAGCCTTGCGACAGAAGCGGACGCCTGAGCGCGGACCGAAGCGCTTGAGGGCGAAGCGTTGGCCGCAGCCATCGCACGTCAGGACGCTCGGGGAGAGAGAGAAAAGACGCGCGGGTCTAGATGGTCCGTCGGCCGTTTGTGTGGGTACCCCCAGTCCCTCGGCGTCGGCGGGCACGCGGGTCATGCTCCTACCTCGGCGGCGTCGTCGTCGGTGGCGAGCTCGGGGTCGAATAGCCCGCCAGAGAAGGTGTGCGACGTACCGTCGCTACCGTCGCTACCGTCGCGTTGAGCGTGAAAAGGTGCGACGGTCGACGTGCTCGGCGACGGTTCAACCGTCCCGCCTGCCGCCCTACCGTCGCCGGATTTACTCTCGGGTGCGTCGGTTGCGACCGTTGCGACGGTTGGATGCGCCGCCCTTCTAAGGCTGACCAGGCGGCGCGATCCACTGCCCGGCTCGCGGATGAAGTCCACGTCGATCCCGGCGGCGGCCAACGGTTGAGCCACTCGGCGCAGGGCACCGGCCAGGGCGCGCGGTGTCCCCGGCCAGCCCTTCGGTGGACGATCCGGGGTCAGCTCGGCCAGCAGGTCGGTGGACGTGCCCTCCCACTCCACGCGCCCGTCCAGCCAGCCGATGATCGCGGCTCCGATGCGATCGCCTTCGGCGGCCTCGCGCTGTAGCTCGCCACGCTGCTCCATGTACCTCGTGAGTCCATCGGTGCCGAGCAGGGCGTCAACGGCGGCCAGCACGCGGCCGTAGTCGGCCATTCGTGGCCGCCGGGCGAGCTTGATCGCGTCGAGCGTGCCCAGGACGGCGCTCGTCAGGTCGAGCAGGCCGGCGAGGATATACGGGTGCGCCTTGGCGAAGGCGGCCTCGACCTCGCCTTCGTCCAGCCGTTGCTCTTCGGTGATGCCGGCTAGGTCGATTGCGTTGAGACGGTCGGCCAGGTCGCCGCGTAGTGCACCGGGGTCGATGGCGGTCAGCATCACCATGCGGCGGAAGGCGACCACGCTGATCGCCGAGTCGGTGTACAGCGCGCGCCGCAGGAAACCCTCGCCGGTGACGGCACGGCATAAGGCATCGCTCAGCCAGTCGTTGATCGTCGTGATGTTGTCGAGTACCACCACGTAGCTGCCGCCGGCGGTGACTGCCCACGACTCGGGATCGCGGGGCACCGAGCGGACCGGCGCTGGCGAGGGGTCGATGGTGCGCGCGATCATCTTGGCGGCCGTGGTCTTGGCGGCGCCGGCCGGACCGCGGAACAACACGATCGGCACGGGCACGCCGAGCAAGGCAGCTACTAGGGCGGCCAGGATGAGCGGCCGGTCATCGGACGCGCAGTTGAGCAGCGTGAAGAGCAGGTTGACGTCGCCCGGACGGGTCGGGTCGGGCAGCGCGGCGGTCAACTCGGAGCGGCGGAAGGTAACCGGCGAACGGCTGACGATCTGCCAGTCCTTCGGGTCGATGACGATGGCGCGGCCGGGCTCATCGCCCATGTCGATGATGACCTTCTCCTCGAGCCGGACGGCGCGCAGCGGCAGGGGTCGGCGGGCCATCGCCTGCGCCTGTCCTTCGGCCACGGCCAGGGCATCGACCAGCGCCTGCGCGGGTGGCACCTTGCCCATCCGCTGCGCGTACTCGGCGGCCAGGTTGGCGCGCAGCGATGCCCGGCCGCCGCGGAACATCCGGGCGACGTTCGGGCCCATGCGCTCGACCGCGAAAGGCTCGCCATCATCGGCGCGCGCCAGCTCGTACCGCTTGCTGGCGAGCTTTACCAGGTGGTCGGCGGCGGATGGCTTGCGGGGATGATCATCGTCAGGACGATCATCGCCACCCACATCGAAGCGGTGGCCTTCGGGGGTCGGCTCGAAGTCGGGGAGGAAGCGCGCGTCGGCCATCTTCTGGACGTCCAGCAGTGGCGGGGTCTCGATGGCCTCCGCCTCCGCCTGCAGGCGGCTGACGCGATTGGCCAGGCGGCGCTCGTAGTCGGGGTCCGTGCCGGGCGGCGGCGGATTCAGCGTCTCGGCCATCGACGGCTCGTTGTGATAGAGGCTCATGGCAGGCGCCGCCGGTATTCGGCTAGGTGGCGATCGAGCGCCCTCTTGGCTCGCCGCTGCTCTCGCAGGGCCGCAGCTTCGTTGCCCTCGGCCTTTGCCCGGAGCATGGCGGCGACGGCTGCACGCGCAGCGTCGGCGTGAGGGGTCGGCGATGCGCTACGCTGCTGCTGGACGTTCGCCATCGGTCTGGCGAGCCTCCTTGGCCGGCCCGGAGTCACGATCGGGGCCGGCCTTCTTCTTGGCCGCTGCGCGTGCGGTGACGCTGCGCGCGGTCATCTCGGCGAAATAGGCGCGCCGGGCCGCAGAGGCTCGCCGATCGCGCTCAGCCTGAGGCAAGTCCTCAGGGATGCCCGTGTAGAATCGCGCCTCGAATGCCTGTCGCGCCGGCAGAGTGATTAGCCGAACGTCGTGGCGGGCAGCGGTTCTCAAGCCGCCTACGCGGCCCCAGCGTGCCTGCTGCGCTCGATCGAGTGCCATGCGCAGAGGCTGGGCCTAAGGGCGCCCGGGCGGAAGGGCGCTAGCCGGTCATTGTCAGGACGTTTTTCGGACGTGCCCCAGCTCGACGCGCCATCGCCGGATCGTGCGCTCGTTGAGGCCCAGATACTCGGCTACTCGTTCGTCAGTCGGATCAATCGGCGGCGACAGCGACAGCAAGTGTCGGCAGGCCGCCTCATAGCGAACCCTACGCGACTCAACACCCGAGAGCAGACGCTGAAAGCTGGCCTCCTGCTCCTGTCGCTCCCGATCTCGCAGGCGTGCCAGCTCAAGCTCTTCGCGCCGCAAGCGCTCTTCCGAGCGCCCCGCTTCGGCGAGTCTCGATGGTAGCTCCATCAACAGGTCGCCCAGAGTGCGAGTGCGCCGGCGCTCGCCCTTCACAGCCGGTCTCCTGGACTGAGCGCCCGTGCGGCGGCCAGAGCGCGCTCCTGCCGCGTCGACGCGGCGTAGCGGGCGACCATATCGCGGCTGCGCCAGCCGGCGATCGCCATCAGGTCGCCCTCCTGCATGCCGCCGGCGAGCATTGAATGGGCGTAGGCATGTCGGAACTGATGAGGGTGCAGACGGTCTTTCAGGCCGGCTTCGTGGCCGCGCTGGGCGACAAGATCGGCCAGCCCGGTTTCCCGTAGGGCACCCTTCCGGCCCAGCCAGAGGGCCGGAAGGCCAGCCTCGGGCCTCTTTGCGCGGACGCGCAGGTAACGGTCGAGTGCCTTGACGGTCATGGCCCCGATCGACACGAGGCGCGTCCGGCTGCCCTTGCCGGTGACGCGCAGCGTCTGGCCGTCCAGGTCGATCGTGTCGAGCGTCAGGCCGAGTATCTCTCCTCGCCGGGCGCCGGTGTCGATGAAGCAGCGGATGATCGCCTCATCGCGCCGGCCAAGGAAGCTCTTGTCGCGCTCGCAGGCGGCGACGATGGCGCGCAGCTCTGACTCGCGCAGGACCGGCGGCGGTACCTCAGGCAGCTGCGGCGGCTTCATGCGCGCCATCGGCGACTCCTTGATCTCGCCCTCATCTACCAGCCAGCCAAAGAACGAGCGAAGGGCGCGGTAGCGGTTGTGGGCGGTCGCCGGCTTGAACCGGCCGAGTAGATCGGTGATGAACGCCTCGACGTGCTCGCGACTGATCGCCTGCGGGCTAGTCGGCATGCCCTGGCGGGCGAGGAATGCCGCCAGTTGGGCCGCGGCCGTGCCGTAGGTGGCGAGGGTCGAGGGACTGGCGCGCTGGGCGCGTAGGTGACGCTGCCACGATGCGGCCAGGCCGAGCAGCTCGTCGGTGGTCGTATCATGGAGGCGCCCGGTGGGGGTTGCCCTCATCGTTGTCTCCTGTGCTGTGGAGGCTGAACACCGCCCAGCATATGCGATTTCATCGGTGCAGGGTAGCCCTCATCGGCACTTGGACGGGGTTATGTGCTCTGTCTGAGCGTAGATAGGCATCGGGGCGTAGCGCAGTGGTAGCGCACGTGCTTTGGGAGCACGAGGCCGCGGGTTCGAATCCCGCCGCCCCGACCAGCCCGCCGCCGCCGCTGCTCCTGGATCGGCTCAGCTCGCCGCTCTCTTCACCAGCTCGATGATGCGCGCCTCCTCGGCGGACGTGAGCTTCTTCAGCGCGAACGACGTTGGCCACATGTTGCCCTCGTCCAGGTTGGCCGCTGAGTTGAAGCCAAAGCTGGCGTAGCGGTCCTTGAACTTCGAGGCGGCTGTGAAGAAGCAGACGACCTTGCCCTCGTCGTTGGCGTAGGCGGGCATGCCGTACCAGGTCCTGGGCGTGAGGCCCGGCGCGTTCTCCTTGATCAGCGCGTGGAGCCGCTCAGCAATGGAGCGGTCTGCCTCGTCCATCTCCGCAACCTTGTCGAGCAAATCCCGCTCACCATCAGCCTTGCCGGGCTTGCTGCGCCGACTGGCTGCCTTTACCTCCTTGGCGCGCTCTCTCATGGCGGCCCGCTCTTCGTCCGTCCACGCCGCGCTCGAGGACTTGCGCCCGGCGGCGACCTTTGGCGACTTCTTCGTGTCGGCCATGACTGTCCCCTGTGCCGGATCGAGTCAACGACGCTGATGCTATTGGCTCTCGATCAGAGAGACGGTACGCCCCCGTCGCGCAGCCGCTCCAAACCGTCGAGGATGAGCTCCAGTCCGAACTCGAACGCGCTCTGGCCGCCGGCGCTGGCCGGGTCCATGTGGTAGCGGATGTGCTCGCCAAGGTAGGGCAGCGCCGCCAGGTCCACCTGGGCCACGAAGTCGGCCGCCATGGCCAGCATCTCGTCGCGCGTCCGGAATGGAAATCCGATCTCCCACAGCGTGAAGCCGACGATGTGGCTGTCCAGCGCGTGGAAGGCATAGTGCGTCTGCTCGACGGACAGGCCGGCATTGCGCAGGCAACCGAGGGCCGATTCCATCCAGCCCAGCCGCTCGACGCTCGGGTCGGCGTGGCTGACCATCAGGCTGCACGACCAGCGATGGCGCAGCAGCGTCTCGTGGGCGGACGTCGCGCTCCGGCGCAGCGCCGCCTTCCAGTCGCCGTCGGGCGCCTCTGCCAGCTCGAACTCGCCGACCACCGACTCGACCATCGCGCCGAGCAGCTTCTCCTTGCGGCCGACGTGGTAGTAGAGCGTCATCGCCTCGACACCCAGCGCCTGCCCGAGGCGGCGCATGGACAGCGCTTCGATGCCCTCAGCGTCTGCCAGCTCGATCGCGGCACGGACGACGCGCTCCCGGCTGAGCGGCACGCGTGAGCTCACAGCCCTGGTGGTTGTGCTCATCGCGGGGGAATTGACATTCTTACGCTGTATGACATAGGCTTCCTCCTCATCTTACAGCGTACGACAGCAAGAGGCACCTTTAGATGCGGTCGGTGACACAGACTGGTTATGGGGACCCCGCGCGAGTCCTGCGAATCGATGAGCTGGCGAAGCCACAAGCGGGCGAGGGGCAGGTCCTGGTCCGCGTGGTGGCGAGCTCGGTCAACTCGGGTGACTGGCGGCGCGTCCTCGCCGACCCGTTCATCGTGCGGCTCGTTGAAGGCGTCCGGCGGCCCAAGCCGCACATGCTTGGTGGTGATGTGTCTGGCGTGGTCGAGGAGGTCGGCCGGGGCGTGACGAATCTGGAGCCTGGTGACGAGGTCTACGGCGTCCGCACGGGCGCGTTTGCCGAATACGTTGCGGCTAAGCATGTCGTGCGCAAGCCGGCCAGCCTGTCCTTCGAGGAGGCCGCCGCGACGCCCATCGCCGGGCTGACGGCGCTCCAGGCGCTGCGCGACAAGGGCGGGCTGCAGGCCGGCCAGAGCGTGCTGATCAGCGGTGCCGGCGGCGGCGTAGGGACCTTCGCCGTACAGCTGGCCAAGGCGATGGGCGCAACCGTGGCGGCGACGACCCGGACGGATAAGATTGAGCTGCTGCGCAGCCTGGGCGCCGACCGGGTCTTCGACTACACCCGCGAGGACTTCGTCAGCGCCCCGGACCGCTACGACCTGGTCGTCGACATCGGCGGCCGGCGGTCGCTGCGTGCCCTGCGCAGCGTGCTCAGGCCCGGCGGAGCCTTCGTCCAGGTTGGGGCGGCGCGCGGTGGCAGCGGTGTCATCGGGCGGATGATCTCGGGCCTGATCCGGTCGCGGCTCCTGCGCCAGCGGGTGGTGGTCTTCATCTCGAAGGCCAGCACGGCCGATTTCGAGACGTTGCGCGAGCTGATCGACGCGGGCAGGATCCGGCCGGTCGTGGAGCGCACGTACGCGCTCGACGAGATCGCCGACGCGATCGCCTACGCCGCCACCGAGCAGGCAGCGGGCAAGATCGTCATCCGCGTCGCCCGCGATCAGCCCGCGGGTGGCGGTACGCCAGGAGAGTGAGGATCGCGATCGGCGCGATCAGCAGCAGCCCGGCGAAGGCGACCGGCGGCAGGTTGAAGCCGTACGCGACGGCCACGATGAACGCCGTGTAGCCCGCACCGTAGGCCAGCAGGAAGGCGCCTTCGAGGCGGCCGATCACCCGGCCGGTGGCGAAGAGCGGCAGGCAGGCGACCGCGACCGCGACCATGAACGGCAGGTCGACGGCCAGTGCCGTCGGGCTGACCACGATGCCGGCCGGCGCGATGATCGCGGTCAGCCCGAGCACGCTCAGGATGTTGAAGATGTTGCTGCCCACGACGTTGCCGACGGCGATGTCGCGCTCGCCGCGCAGGGCGGCCACGACAGAGGTGGTCAGCTCGGGCAGCGAGGTGCCGAGCGCGACCACGGTCAGGCCGATCAGCAGGTCGCTCACGCCCAGGCTGCGCGCCAGGCCCACGGCGCCGTCCACCAGCAGCGCGGCCCCGGCGACGAGCAGCACCGCGCCGCCCACGACCAGCGCGCCATTGACCAGCGGCTGGCGCGCGTTCCTTCCGGGGCGGTAGCCGTACTCCTGCTCGTACTCGGCGGCAATCTCCGCGCTCTCGCCGCGCGACACACGTACGACGATGACCAGGTAGACGATCAGCAGGCCGAACATCAGCCCGCCTTCGGCGAACGATACGACCCCATCCAGCGCAACGGCCCAGAACAGCAACGAGGCGCCGATCATCAGCGGCACGTCGAGCCGGATCAGCTGCTGCTGGACGAGCAGCGGGGCGACGATCGCCGACAGGCCGAGCACGCCCAGCACGTTGTACGTGTTGCTGCCCACGATGTTGCCCACGGTCAGCTCGACGTGGCCGGTGAACGCGCCCTGCAGGCTGACGGCCAGCTCGGGTGCGCTGGTGCCGAAGGAGACCACGGTCAGCCCGATGATCAGCGGCGATATGCCGAGCAGCGCCGCCAGGCGCGAGGCGCCGCGGACGACGAGCTCGCCGCCGAAGAGCAGCGCCACCAGGCCGGCGGCGACGAGGATCAGCTCCATCGGCGGCCAGCCTACCCGGAGAGCGTGAGCTTGGCTGCGTGGCCATAATTCGCACGGGCCCTCCCGTTCGGCGCGGTCGATGGGACGGGCCACACAGGGAGTCGGATGCCGATCCTGACTGTCGCCCTGCAGGCGGCCTTCTACGTCGTGTTCCTGGTCGCGCTCTGGCGCTTCGTGCGCCGTCCCGGCCGGATAGAGCTTGCCGTCGTCGCGGTCTTTGGGTCGACCGCCGCGGTCCTCGCCTCGAGCCTGGTCGGCAGCCTGGCTCCCACCCTGGCGCCGCTGGTCCAGCCGGTGGCGGTGGGTCTGCTGCTCGCCCAGCCAGTCTTCGCGAACTGGCTGGTCCATCTCGTCCGGCCACAGTCACGACCGGTGATGGCACTGGCGGTCGCCGGCTTCGGGCTGTCGGCGCTGGCCTACTTCGGCCGGCCGCTGGTGGCCGACCTCGTGCCGCAGTCCGCGGTCGCGTTGGTGATCGGCGGCTACTTCGCCGTTGCCGAGGGCTGGGCTGCGGTCAGGTTCTTGCACCTGGCGGGCCAGCGGCATGGGCTGGCACGGGCGCGCCTGCGGCTGGCATCGATGGCCACCGCGCTGTTCGCCTCGGCGGTAGTGGCGCTGGCAGTCGGGTCGGTGGGCAGCGTCCCCGGCCAGCCGAACCCGGCGCAGCCGGTCGGTCACGCCATTGCGCTGTCGGCCGCGATCATCTACCTGGTCGCGTTCCTGCCGCCCTTCTGGCTCCATGCCGTCGCCCAGCGAGCTGTCGCCTATGACCTCGGTACGCAGCTCGTCGCCGCTCCCAGCGGGACCCAGCCACAGGTGCTCTGGGGCTCGCTGGCGCAATCGGCCGCGCGCCTGCTCGGCGCGCGCCGCGTGGAGCTGATCGACTCGGCCGACAGCGTCCTCGCCGCCGCAGGCGAGCCTCAGCGGGACGCAGGCGACAGCGCGCTGCGCACCGTCACCCGGCTGGACGTGCCGCTCGACGAAGTCTCGGACCGTGCGCCGCACCTCATCGCTGAGGTCGAGGGACGACTGCTCTTCGTCGAGGACGACATCGCGGTGCTGCGCCTGCTGGGCGCCATGACCCGCCGGGCGGTTGAGCGCGAAGAGGCCATGGTCCGCCTGGCAGAGGCGGGGCGCGAGCTCGAGGCGGCGGTCGCTATCAGGGCCAGCGAGGCGCGCTTCCGGGCGCTGCTCGAGGCCGTTCCCAGCGCGGTCATTGCTGTCGACCAGGAAGGGACGATCGTCTGGTCGACCGGCCCGACCGCCGACCTGCTGGGCGTGTCCGTGCCGCAGCTGACCGGCCGCCGGCTGGCCGATCTGCTGATCGACGCCGAGCTGGACACCAGCCCTGCGTGGGACGGCCGCGTGCGCCGGGCGGAGGTCACTGCCCGACGGGCTGATGGCTCGACCCTGCCGGTCGACGCTGCCGCCACTGCCTTCGATCTCGACGACCGGCGATACCAGCTGTACGTGCTGTCGGATGCGTCGTGGCGCCAGACGGCAAACCAGCTGCGCGATCGATTCCTGGGCGTGCTCTCACACGAGCTGCGCACGCCGATCACCTCCGTCTACGGCGGAACGCAGCTGCTGCTCAGTCGCGGCGACCGGCTTGGCGAGGAGACGCGGCGCGAGGTGCTGAACAACGTCGCCGCAGAAGCGGAGCGCCTGGTCCGGATCACCGAGAACCTGGTCGTGCTGGCGCGGGTCGAGCGTGGGGCCGGCTTCTTGGGCTTCCGGCCCATCTCGCTGCGGCCGCTGTTGATCGACCTCGTCACGCGTGAGGCACGGCTGTGGCCTGAGCTCTCGATCGAGCTCGACGTCGAGCCCGGGCTGCCGCTCGTCGCCGGCGACGAGGACTATCTTGCGCAGGTCGTGCGCAACCTGATCTCGAACGCCGGTAAGTACGCCGGCCCGGGGGCGCGGGTGCGCGTGGTCGCCGGTCGCGAGGATGGCGGCGTGGCCGTCCGGGTCATCGACAACGGCCCCGGACTCGGCGAGTCATCGCCCGAGCAGCTGTTCGAGCTGTACTACCGCGCCGATGACGCCATGCCGGCGCCGGGAGCGGGCATCGGGCTGTTCATCTGCCGCAGCCTCGTCGAGGCGATGGGTGGCCGGATCTGGGCCAGAACCGCGGCTGACGGCGGGGCCGAGTTCGGCTTCAGCCTGCCGCACTACGTCGACCCTGCGGAAGCGCCCGTCGCCGCCCGGGCGGAGGTCGCCTGAGAGATGCGCTTCCAGCGCTTCGATGGCGGACGCTACCAGCTGCGCCTGGAGAGCGGCGACCGTGTCGCCGAGTCGCTGCTGGCATTGCTGCGTGCCGAGCGCATCGGCTATGCCGCGATCAGCGGCCTGGGGGCGCTGCGCTGGGCCAGCCTCTCGTACTGGCATGCCGATCGGCGAGAGTACGAGGCGCATGAGATGGAGGAGCAGGTCGAGCTGGTCAGCCTGGTCGGCAATGCCGCGCTGCGCGACGGCCAGCCGGCGCTGCATCTGCACGCCTCGCTGGGCCGGAGCGACCTGTCGCTGATCGGCGGTCACTTCAATGAGGGCGTCGTCCACCCGAACTGCGAGATCTGGCTCAGCGTGGAGGCAACGCCGGTGGAACGCGCCGTCGAGCCGGCGAGCGGGCTGCTGCTGATGCAGCTGCCGGAGCGTCTTCCGGGCTGAGCCTGGTCCGCCGGTGGCGGGAGTGCGGGCCTGCTAGCCTCCCAGGAGGTCGATCGTCGTGTCCGTCGCGCCCCCCAGCACCAAGTGGCCAACCAGCCCGCGCCAGTGGGTCTCGGCCGGGTAGGCCTGCGGCGGACCAGCCAGCCCGAGCTGGAAGTTGAGGAACTCGTCGTTGAGCGCCCACAGCAGGAAGCCGTAGGCCAGACCCTGCTTGGCGCCGAGTAGCGGCACTCGCCGGCGGAGGACGGCGTAGAGCGCTCCGGGCACGATGCCCAGCGCGTAGTGGACCGCCATCTCGAGCTGCGGCCGGCTATCCTCCTCGACCTGGAAGCCGGTCGCATCCTCGACCATGTCGACCAGGTTGGGAACCGTGCCCTTGCCGTTCGGCCGCGCCTCCTCCTCGCGCTTTGTCACCTCATCCGGCTGGCTCTCGAGCATGGTCGTGGTCACCTGGTCCATCAGCCAGGTCGCGACGGCACCGGCCAGGGCGCCACGCAGGACATCGGTCAGCATCGCCCGAGACTAGCCGGCCGCGGGCACGCAGTCACTGCGCGCCGCCGCCGGAGTCCTATCAGTCAGGCATCAATCCCGACGCTCGTCAGAGCCCTCGCGTTGTTCGGGCCAGATCGCTGCCGGCGCCGATCGCGCGCGCGCCGACCGGTCGGCGCCGCCTGGCCTGCACTTGAGGTGTCAGCTCAGGCCGGCTGCCCGGGCCTGGAGCACGGGCAACCGCCGATCGGCGGGCAGGCTCGCCGCCCCCGCCGAGGCGAAGGAGTCGATGACCTCGCGCAGGCGCTCTACCGCCTCGGGCCGGATGGCGTACCAGACCCAGGTGCCGCGGCGCTGGCTCTCCACGAGCCCCGCCTGGCGCAGAACCCGCAGGTGGTGCGACACGGTGGGCTGGCGGAGATCGAAGCAGGCGGCGATGTCGCAGGCGCAGACCGAGTCGCACTCGGCGAGCTGGCGCAGGATGCGCAGCCGCGTCGGGTCGGCGATGGCGTTGAGCAGCTGGACCTCGTCCATGGCGCAATTCTAACCACTGTATTGACAGGCGTCTATATAGATGATTGTCTATACACCGACGGCCGCGCAGTGCGGCCGATGAGCTGGAGGTGGCCATCAATGGCCGATCTACGGGTGACCGACTGCTGCGACGGTGGTTGCTGCGGCGGAGGCTGCTGCTAGGCAGCAGACCACGGGTGGCGGCTTCGGCCGCCACCCGCTTTGCCCCTCGGTTGCGTTGACTGCGGGCCACACAAATTCCCCCGCCAGCCTCGTCTGGGCAGAGGCCGGCAGTACCATCGGGCCATCCGTGAGGCGGGACTGATCACCTATCCGCCTCCGGACCCAAGGTGCTGACATCAGCGTGACCGACCAGCCAGACTCGCTCGAGGCCGCCGACCTGCAGCCCCTGTCGCGGGGGCTGTATGCGCGCGTGGCCCGCGTCGTGTCCTACCTGTTCGTGCTCTCCGGGCTGATCGTCGTCACCTCTGCCGGCGCGGCTGAGCGCCAGCCGCTGCTGATCGTCTGGCTGGCCATGGGCGCGCTGCTCATCGTCATCGGCCAGGACCTGCTGCCAACGGCCATCTTCGGCCGCTGGCGGGCGGCCATCGAAGGCGGCTTCGTGCTCGCCTTCCTGACCGTGCTGATCTCGCTGACCGGCGGCTACGCGAGCCCATTCTTCCTGGGCTACGTGCTGCTGCTCGCCGGCGCGTCGCTGTGGGCGCAGGGGATCGGGCCGTACATCCTCGCGGTCGCCTCGTTCATCGCCTATACCGCCGGCGTCGTCCTTGCCCCGGAGGGCCTGCCGCCGGACGGCTGGGCGGTTGTCGGCTTCAACATCGTGGTGCTGGCGCTGACCTCGTACGTGGCATCCGTCATCGGGCGCGAGCAGCGACGCGCGCACGAGGCGGCGCTGCGGCTGTCGCGCTTCGACGCGCTGACCGAGCTGCACAGCCGCAGTCACTTCTCGATCGCGCTCGAGCAGGAGATCCTGCGCTCGGCGCGCAGCGGCCGGCCATTCGGGCTGCTGATGTTCGACCTCGACGGCCTGAAGCCGGTCAACGACCGCTACGGCCACGCATCGGGCGACCGGCTGCTGCAGGGGGTCGCCGATGTCGTGCGCGGCGGCATACGGGTGACCGACACGGCGGCGCGCTACGGCGGCGACGAGTTCGTCGTCATCCTGCCCGAGACGGATGCCTCGGGTGCGCTGCGCGTGGCCGAGAAGCTGCGCCGCGACATCGGCCAGCTCTCGCTGCCCGAGAACGGGCAGATGATCCGCTCGACGGTCTCGATCGGCCTGGTCTCGTATCCCGATGACGGCCGTACGGCCCCCGAGCTGCTGCGCCGCGCTGACGCGGCGATGTACGAGGCCAAGCGCCGCGGCCGCGACCAGATCGTGCGTTACCAGGTGCTGAGCGCCAGGCAGCCCACGCCGGTGGCCACGCCGTCCGCTGCAGCGCCGCCTCGGCCCAGTCCGGCGCCCGCGCCGTGGGAAAAGCCACCGGCCGGGGCGCTACAGCGGGGCGCACCGGCAGACGCTGGCGGCGGCGAGCCGGGCTGAGCCGTCGCGCCGTTTCGTGCATCGCGCACAAGGCGCGGTAGCATGGCCGCGTGAGCAGCCACGACACGTCACCTGGCTTCGGCACACGCGCCATCCGCGCAGCGACACGCCAGCCACGGGTTGAGCAGGAGCCTGATTCCGTCCCGATCTACCAGGCCGTCACCTTCAGCGCCGAAGACTCGACCGAGCTGGGTGACATCCTGTCGAGCCGGCGCCGCGGCTATGCCTACAGCCGGCTCGACAACCCGACGACCGCCGCCCTGGCCGATGCCGTCGCCGAGCTCGAAGGCGCCGAGGCCGGCTATTCGCTGGCCACCGGCATGGCCGCCGTCCATGCGGCGCTGCTGGCCCTAGTGAGCGCCGGCGACCATATCGTCGCCACGCGCGCCATCTACGGCAGCACATACACGCTCTTCGCGCGGGTCTTCGCCCGCCTCGGCATCGAGACGACCTTCGTCGACCCGACCGACCTCGAGGCCGTCGAGGCGGCGATCACCACCCGAACGCGGGTGCTCTACCTGGAGACGATCTCCAACCCGACGATCGTCGTCGCCGACCTGGCCGCCCTGACCGAGATCGCCCACCGGCGTGGCGTGGCCGTCGTCGTCGACAACACCTTCGCCTCGCCGTACCTCTGCCGACCGATCGAGCATGGCGCCGACCTCGTCGTCGAGTCGGCGACGAAGTGGCTGGGCGGCCACTCCGACGTGCATGCCGGCATCGTCTGCGGTGGCCGCGAGCTGATGGGCCGGGTGCGCCAGCTGCAGATCGACACCGGCGGCTCGGCGGCGCCGTTCTCGGCGTTCCTGGTGCTGCGCGGCATCGAGACGCTGCACGTGCGCATGGATCGCCACTGCCAGACGGCGCAGGTTCTGGCCGAGCTGCTGGCTGGCGACGATGCCGTCGAGCGGCTGTGGTATCCGGGCATGGCTGACCACCCCCAGTTCGAGGCCGCCGGCCGGATGCTGGACAAGCCCGGCGGCATGCTCGCCTTTGACCTTGTCAGCCGCGAACGGGCGGCGGCCTTCCTCGACGCGCTCGAGGTCCCGCCGCGCACTGCCTCGCTGGGCAGCGTGCGCACGATCTGCGTCCATGCTGCCTCGAGTACCCACCGCCAGCTGAGTGCCGAGGAGCTGGCCGCGGCAGGGATCTCGGCCGGCCTCGTGCGCGTCTCGGTTGGGCTGGAGGACGCGGCCGATCTGGCGGCTGACTTCGAACGCGGGCTGGCCGCCGCGCGTGCGCTCACCTCGTCCCGCCCGTCGGTGGCCGCGACGGCCTGATCCATCTCGGAAGGTCCTGACATCGCATCTCTGACCATTGGCCGCCGCCGCACGCCGAGCCTGCTCAACCCGCTGAATCGGCTCGGCCTGTTTGCCTGGCGGACGCTGACCAGCGTCCGTTTCGCCGTGCTCCAGATCAGCGCCCTGGCGGTTGCCGGCCTGATCGGCACGGTCGTGCCGCAGCTGCCCGGCTTCGCCCTCCACAACCCGGCGGCTTACGCCGACGAGATGGCGATGCTCCACCAGCGCTACGAGTCGCTGTCCGTGCTCGGTCTGCACGCTGGGCCGGTGATGGTCGACGTCTTCGAACGGCTGGGCTTCTTCCGCATCTTCTCCGCGCCCTGGTTCATCCTGCTGCTGACGATGCTGGTGGTCAGCATCGTTGTCTGCACCCTCGACCGCACGCCGCGGCTGTGGCGCAGCGTCCGCGTGGTGAAAGCCGCCCAGCCGGCCGCTTTCTTCGATCTCCGCCTCGAGGAGCGGGCGCGCTTCGCCGACGTCGAGGGCCGCGCCGTCGACGAGCTGACCGGCGTGCTGCGCGGCCGCCGATTCCGGGTCCGGCGACTGGCCGCCGGCGAGGAGGGCAGTCCTTCCGACGGCGCAGTCCACCTCTACGCCGACCGTAACCGCTACTTCAAGATGGCCACCCTCTTCACCCACCTCGGGCTGATCCTCTTCCTGGCCGGCGGCGCGGTGACGGTCGCCTTCGGCTTCGAGACCGTGCTGTTCGTGGGCCAGGGGCAGACGGCGCCGGTCCAGCCGGTCGGAACGCCGGGCAACATGCTCGTCAAGAACATCAGCTTCGAGGCACCCACCCGACCGGATGGCTCGTTCATCGATTTTCGGACCGACCTCGCTGTCTACCAGAACGGCGACCAGATCGCGCGCAAGACGATCCGCGTCAACGACCCGCTCGAGATCGACGGCTGGGTCTTCCACCAGAACACCTTCGGCCCGGCGGCCGTGCTGGAGATCCGCGACCGCTTCGGCGCGCTCGTCTGGGATGGGCCGGTGCTGCTCGCCGGCGAGCTGGCCGGTCGGCCGCAGGGCTTCATCACGGTGCCGGGCTCGGACCTTGGCCTGTTGCTGGTCCTCGACCGCACGACTGACGGCATCCCGCTGCTGGCGCTGACCGGCCTGTTGCCGAGCGGCGATGGCGGCGAGGCTGAGATCGCCTTCGTCCGCGGCCTCGGCCTGGGAGCGACCAGCGACCCAGCCGCCACCGGCGGCTTTGCCGTCAACTGGCGCGAGGCGTCGTCCTTTACCGGGATGGTCGTCAAGCGCGACCCCGGCCAGGTCTGGATCTGGGTCGCCTACCTGAGCCTGATCAGCGGGCTGGTGCTGACCTTCTACTTCCCGCGCCGACGTGTCTGGGCCAGGCTCGACGGCGACCGGCTCAGCCTCGCCCTGACTGCCGATCGCTACGTCAACGCCGAGCGCGAGTTCGAGGCGCTGCTCGACGACCTCGCCGCGCGGCTTGGCCGGCGACCCGAACGCAGGCTGTCCCAGGCATGGCCACGCTAGAGCAGGTCTGGCGGGCCGTCTTCCCGCAGGCGAGGCCCGTCGAGGCGGCTGCGCCGGGGCTCGAGCGAAGCGTCGCCTGGGTGCGTGTCCTGAAGGCGCGCACGCCAGCCTTCGACGCGCTCGACGCCGACGACCTGGCCCTCGCCGCCGAATCGACGCTGCGTAGCCTGGCCGGGCTGGCCGTCGAGCCGGCGAGCGTGGTCGAGGCGCTTGCCGGGGCGCGGGCCAGCGGGCTGGTGGTGGTTGGCGATGGGGCGCTTGACGAGGCGCTCGTGCGACCGACCCTGGAACGGGCGACCCAGCTAGGGCTGGCCGCCTTCACCTTGGCCGAGGGTGACGTGGCGGCGCTCGAGCGCTCGGCGATCGGCTACGTGGTCAACGGCCGGGCCGAGCTCGAGCAGCGGGCGGCGGCGCTGGAGGCAGAGCTCGAGCAGGCGGCGCTGGCCGGTGCTGGCGTGGACGGCCTTGCCGCCACCATCGCGCGCTTCCTGTCACGGCCGGTGGCGATCGAGGCTGCTGACGGCCGGCCGCTGGCCGTTCACGCCCCGCTCGACGCGGCCGAGGCGGCGCCGCAGCTGTCCGAGTACCTGCGCCGCGGCCGTGGTGCGGCGCTGCGCGTGGCCCTGCCGGGCAATGGCACGTTGGTGCTGCTCGGCAGACTGGCCCCGACCGAGCTCGAGCGGGTGGTCGTGCGCCGGATCAGCGGCTTCCTGGCGCTGCTCCTTGGTCGGGCCGGAGACGCCTCACCGGCGGCGCTCGAGCGCGCGGCCGGTGGCCTGCCCGCGGACGGGCCGCCGTGGGTCAGCCTCGTCGCCCGCCAGGTCGATCCGGCCGCGCCAGCCACGCTGGAGGAGCGGGAACGCCTGCGTGCGGAGATCCGCCAGTCCGAATCGCCGCGCCGCCTCGCACTGCGTGGCGACGCGACCAGCCTGGAGCTGCGGATGGTCGCCGCCACCGGCCAGGCGGATCCGCGCGGACTGGAAGTTGCGCAGCGCATCAGCCGGCAGCTCGGCCGGACGGTGGCCGTTTCGGCGCCCTTCCACGAGCCGTCCGCCAGGCCGTTGGCCGAGGCCGAAGCGCGGGCGACGCTGGAGGCGCTGGACAGCCTGCCCGCGGCCGAGCGCCAGGCGCTCGCCGGCGGCAGCGGCTCGCTTGTCGGCCGATCCGACATGGCACCTGCGTACCGCATCGGGGCTGCCCTGGCCGGGCTGCCCGACGCCCAGCGCCACGCCCGGGCTTTGCTCGCGCCGCTGCTCAGTGGCCGGCCGGCGCGCGATCGCCAGGCGCTGGCAACGTTGCGCGCCGTGCTCGACCATGCCGGCCTGGCCGAGGCGGCGACGGCGCTGGGCGTCCACCGCAACACGCTCGCGTACCGACTGGCCCGCATCGAGGAGCGGACCGGCTGGCGACTGGCGGATCCACTGCTCCGTTTCAGCCTCAGCGTCGCCGTCCGCGTCGTGCAAAGTGCACAAGACGGGCCGGCTGATTCGGCGTCGGGTCCCATCCGGACGCCTGGCTGAGGCCCTAGACTGACGCCGTCCTCCGCCTGACGACGCCGTTGCTTTGGCCGGAGGCACTAAACGGGCCCGCATTCCCGGCACAGGAGGTCATTCGAGCATGGTCATGGAGCTCGGCGAGAAGAGCGCGCTGGAGAAGATCGAGGCGGCCAAGGAGCACAACGTCCGCTTCGTCCAGATGCAGTTCACCGACATCATCGGCGCGGTCAAGAGCGTCACCATCCCGCTCCACCAACTCGCGTCATCGGTCGAGCACGGCACGTGGTTCGACGGCAGCTCGGTCGAGGGCTTCACCCGCATCGCTGAGAGCGATCAGTACCTCAAGCCAGACATGGACACCTTCGCCGAGATCCCCTGGCAACCGGGCCACGGCACGCTGGGCGCCGGCCCAATGGGCAGCCGCGGGACGGCGCGCGTGATCTGCGACGTGTACACGCCGAACGGCGAGCCGTTCATGGGCGATCCGCGCTTCATCCTCAAGCGCCAGCTCGAGCGAGCCAAGAAGCTGGGCTATATCTGGAATGCCGGGCCCGAGCTCGAGTTCTTTCTGTTCCGCCGCGAGAACGGCGAGCTGAAGCCACTGCCCCACGACAGCGCCGGCTACTTCGACTTCTCGACTGACCTGGCGCAGGAGGTGCGCCAGGACATGGTCAACGCGCTGGAGGCATTCGGCATCCGCGTCGAGGCCGCCCACCACGAGGTGGCGCCGGGCCAGCACGAGATCGACTTCGAGTACGCCGACGGCCTGCGCACCGCGGACAACGCCGTGACTTTCAAGTTCACGCTCAAGGCCATCGCCCAGCTGCACGGGCTGTACGCGACTTTCATGCCCAAGCCCATCTTCGGCATCAACGGCTCGGGCATGCACACGCATCAAAGCCTTTACGACATCAGCCTCGAGCGGAATGCCTTCGCTGACCCGGAGAGCAAGTACGGACTGTCCGACCTGGCCCGCGCCTACATGGCCGGCATCCTGGCCCATGCCCGCGGCATGAGCGCTGTGCTCGCCCCGCTCGTCAACTCGTACAAGCGGCTGGTGCCGGGCTACGAGGCACCGACCTACCTGACCTGGGGTCGGACCAACCGATCGGCGCTTATCCGCGTGCCGAAGGTCTCGCCCGGACGGTCCATCGAGGCGACGCGCGTCGAGGTCCGCTGCCCCGACCCGGCCTCGAACACCTATTTGGCCTTCGCCTGCATGCTCGCCGCCGGCCTGGACGGGGTCGAGAAGGGCATGGAGCTGGCTGATCCGGTCGAGGAGAGCCTGTACGAGATGACCCCCGAGCGGATCCGCGAGAAGGGCATCCTCGAGCTGCCCGGCACCCTCGGCGAGGCGATCGACGAGCTGGAGCGCGACGAGGTCGTGCGCGAGGCGCTCGGCGAGCACGTCTTCAGCCGCTTCGTCGAGGCCAAGCGCCGGGAGTGGGACGAGTACCGCATGCAGGTCACCGAATGGGAGGTGGAGCGCTACCTGGAGGCGTTCTGAGCCAGCCGCCGTTGTGAAGAGGCCGGCCTTCGGGCCGGCCTCTTTAGTTGCATGATGGCCGCGCCTCGGAAGGGCAGGCGAAGGTCCACAGCGGCGGTCGAGGCGGCGAGACGCCAGGAGCTGACGCTCACGCCCTGAATGTTCGCGTGGGGCGAGATAACGGCCGATTTCGGGTCGCGTAGCGGTCCATCGCGCCGCCTCTGGTGCGCTTGTTTGCGATACGCGAACAGCGGGCCCGGTTGCCAGCCTCAATCAGCACGGATGCGCGCTTAGCTGGCCGTTACTTCACCACCGGCGAACAGCCGCGCGCGACGTCGGGCCACGGCCCGCGGCGTTAGCTGCGTCGCTCGCCGATCATCTCCCCGCCGTCGACGCCGATGACGTTGCCGGTCATCCAGTGCAGGCGCGGCGACGCCAGCGCGACTAGCGCCTCGCCAACATCCTCCGGCGTGGTCATCCGGCCGGCCGGGTTGCGCGACGTCGCCGCCCGGATCAGGCCTTCGTGGCCCGGGATGCGGCGCAGGGCAGGCGTGTCGGTCACGCCCGCCCGAATGGCGTTGACGGTGATGCCGTGCGGGATCAGCTCGAGCGCCAGCTGGCGGCAATGCGACTCGAGCGCAGCCTTGGCGGCGCTGACCGGGCCGTACGTCGGCACGACCTTGACCGACCCTTCGCTGGTCATCGCGAAGAGCCTCGAGCCACTGGCCAGCAGGCCGGCGTGGAAGAGGTCGCGTGCCCAGTAGACCATCGAGTGGGCCATCACGTCGGCCGTCATCTCGAGCTGCTTCTGGTTCACCTCGCGCTCGTCGGGTTCGGAGGCGATGTAGGACAGCGTGGTGCCGAAGGCGAGCGAGTGAAGGAAGACGGCGACGAATGGATCAGCGCCGTCGGCGCGGCGTTGCTCGAAGGTGCGCAGCGTGTCCTCGATGACCGCCCGCCGCTTCTCTTCGTCAGCCGCGTTGACGTTGTGGTACCTGACCGGCGCGCCCAGCCCTGCGATCTCGTCGCGCACGCTCTCAGCGGCGGCTCTGGTCGCGCGCAGGTCGAGGTGGACGCCCACGACGCCGTAGCCGCCCCTGGCGAGTGACCTTGCTGCTGCCGCGCCGAAGCCGCTGCTGGCACCCAGGATGAGCGCCCAGCGCTCGCGGCTGTCGTTGTTGTACAAGTCGAGATCTGTCTTGGGCATGGCCGGAAGTCTAGCGGGCGACGTCGCTCAGGAACTCCAGCACGACGCTCGTCACGCGCTCCGGCTCCTCGAGCTGCACCATGTGCGCCACGCCGTCGAGCTCGATGAGGCGCGCGTTGCGGATGCTCGCCGAGATCTGTCTCGCGCTGGCGCGGGCGCCGGGCTCGTCGGCAAGGCCGACCATCACCAGCGTAGGGACCTGGACGTCACCCAGCCGGCCGGCGGCTGGCGGATCGAGCGGCTGTGGCAGGCCTTCGTTCTTCTCGGCGCGGTACGAGTCGAGGATCCAGCCATGCACCTGGCGGCGTAGCGTTGCGCTGACGCGGTCGGGCGGCTGGCCCCAGCCGTCAACCCAGACCCTGGTCTCGAGCTCCGCCAGGGCCGCCCACTCGCGTGCCTCCCACAGCCGTTCCATCTCTTCGAACGGCGGTGCCTTGCCGCCCGCCGGGAGCTGCGGCTCGAGCCCGCTGGCGCCGGCCGAGATGAGCACGAGAGCGCGCACTGCTGCGGGCCGCTCGAGGGCCAGGTCGAGGGCGATGGTGCCACCGCGCGACTGGCCGACGACGAATGCGGACTCATGGCCCAAGTGCTCCAGCACGGCCACAGCGTCCGCGCGATTCGAGAACTCGACCTCGTCGGTCTCAGTGCGTCCAAAGCCGCGCGTGTCGAAGCGGATGACCTGGAAGCGCTCACTCCAGGCTGGCACCTGATGGTCCCACATGCGCAGGCTGCCCAGGCCGCCATGGATCAGCAGCAGCGGTGGCCCGCTGCCGGCCGACTCGTAGTAGAGCCGGCCACCACCGACATCGACGAATCCCGTGTTGCTGACCATCTCGCCAGTCTAGGCGCCGCCTCCCCTTGGGAGCTGTCGCCGGCGCGTTACTCTGCGCAGCGCATGTCGACGACCGATGCCGCGCCAGTGCAGCACGCGCCGGCTGAGAACGTGCGGCCCTGGCTGACGCTGTGGTTGCTGTCGGCCGGCCATGCCGTTAACCACGCCCAGGCGGCGCTGCTGCCACTCGTCTATCTCGCGATCATCGTCGAGTTCGAGGTCGGCGTAGCCGCCGTGGCCTTCCTGGCGGCGATCGGCAACATCTCTGCCGGCTCGCTGCAGATCGCCTATGGCTGGCTGACCAGGCTGTTCTCGCGGCGGTCGATCATGGCCGTCGGCGGGCTCGTCTTCGGCGGTGGCATGGCCGCCCAGGCGCTGGCGCCCGGCTTCGCCGCGTTCGCCGCGGCCAACGTCGTGTCGCGCGTGGGCGGCTCGCCGCAGCACCCAGTGGGCAATGGCTTGCTGTCCGAGCAGTTCCCGCCCCACCGGCGCGGCTTCGCCATCGCGGCCCACATCGCCGGCGGCAACCTGGGTACCGTCGCCGTGCCGCTCGTCGGGCTGGCGCTGATCGAGGCGATCGGCTGGCGCTGGACGGTCGTGCTCTTCGGCCTGCCGGCGATCGTCGTCGCGCTGGCCATCTGGCGGCTGATCGGCGAGTCGGGCGTTGATCGGGCCGCAGCTCGCGCCTACGGCAGCGTTCGCTCGGCCTACGCGGCGGTGCTGCGCGACCGTGACCTGCTGCTGGTCTACGCCTCGGCGGTGCTCGGTGGCGGCGGGCGCGGGCTGGGTGTGCTCAACGTCTTCGTGCCGATCTACCTGTCGATCGGGCTGGGCCTCGACACGCCGACCGTGGGTCTGATGTACGCGGTGCTCGTGGTGGGCAGCGTGCCCGGACCGATCGTCGCCGGCTGGCTCTCCGATCGGCTCGGGCGGCGGCTGTTGATCGTGGCCACGTACCTGGCCGGCGCCGCGTCGCTGGCGCTGTTCGTGCTCGCCGGCGCGGACCTGCCGATGCTCTGGCTGGCGATCGTGCTGATGAGCATCTTCAACTTCGTCGAGAGCCCACAGCTGCAGGCGCTGCTGGCAGACATCGCTTCGCGCGACCTGCGGGATGCCGCCTTCGCGGCGTACTTCACGCTGGCCTTTGGCATCGGCTCGCTGTGGGTGCTGCTTTACGGGGCAGTGATCGAGGGACTGGGCGAGACGGCCGGCCTGCCGCTGACCTTCTGGCTGATGGCGCTGGCCTTCGTTGCCGCAGCAATGGCTGTGCTGCCCATCCGGGTGCGTGAGCGACTCGCCGGCGCGAAGGCGGCCGACGCGGGCCATGCATCATGAGCGCGATGAACGAGCTCGACACGGTCACGCGTCTCGCCGACTTCGAGCCGCTGGCGCGGCAGAGGATGCAGCCCGCGGAGTTCGACTATGTCGCCGGCGGCGCCGATGACGAGCTGACGCTCGCCGAGAACGAGGCGGCCTTCAGCCGACTACGCCTGAGCCCGCGAGTGCTTGTCGACGTCTCGAAAGTCGACCCTCGGGCAACGCTGCTCGGGCAGGCGACGGCGCTGCCGGTGGGCATCGCGCCGGTCGCGTTCCAGCATTTCGCTCACCCCCAGGCCGAGGCGGCCACCGCCCGGGCCGCTGCCCGAGCGGGCGCGGTCTTCTGCCTCTCGACGATGTCCAGTCGCTCGCTCGAAGAAGTGGCCGCGGCGGCGGATGAGGCGGGTGGCGGACGGCGCTGGTTCCAGCTGTACGTCCACCGCGACCGGGCCCGCTCCGAGGAGCTCGTTCGGCGGGCGGCGCAGGCCGGCTACGAGGCGCTCGTGGTGACCGTCGACTTCCCGGTCGCCGGCAATCGCGAGCGCGACCTGCGCAACCGGCTGCCCTATCCGAGCGCCTTTGGCAACTTCGACTTGCCCGTGGCCGCTGACGGCGTGCTGGCGCCGGTCATTGGCGGCTTCATCGACGCCTCGCTCTCATGGGCGGACCTGGCCTGGCTGCGCGGCCTGGCTGACATGCCGCTGGTCGTCAAGGGGATCATGACCGCCGAGGATGCGTTGCTCGCCGCCGCGCACGGAGCGGCCGCGATCGTCGTCTCGAACCACGGAGGCCGCCAGCTCGACCGGCTGCCGGCGACGATCGAGGTCCTGCCTGCGATCGTGTCTGCGCTGGACGGCCGAGCCGAGGTCTACCTCGACGGCGGCATCCGGCGCGGGACGGACGTGGCCGTTGCGCTGGCCCTGGGAGCACGCGCCGTATTCGTTGGCCGGCCGATGGTCTATGCACTCGCCGCGGGCGGCGAAGCGGGTGTTGCCCGGGCCATCGCGCTGATCGACAGCGAGCTGCGGCGCGCGATGGCCCTGCTTGGCGTGGTCTCGATCGATGACCTCGACCGCCGGCACCTCCGGGACACGCCTGCCCTTTGATGAGCGGCGCGCGCCGTGGCGTGCTCGAGGTGCTCGGAGCGGCCGCGCTCTTCGGCACGACCGGCACGGCGGCATCATTTGCGCCGGCGAGCGCGAGCGCACAGGCGATAGGCGCGGCGCGGCTGGTCATCGGCGGCGCTGGGCTGCTCTTCGTACTGCCGACGCTGGGCGGCAGCCGGCGCGGCGCCATCGGGCTGTGGCGCAGCCGGTGGGGCGTTGGCGCGGGCGTGATGACCGCGCTTTACCAGCTGGCCTTCTTCGCCGGCGTGGAGCGGGCAGGCGTGGCGCTGGCCACACTGGTCACGATCGGCTCGGGACCGGTGCTCGTGGGCCTGCTCTCGCTGTCCCTGCTCGGCGAGCGACCGACCGGTGGCTGGTGGCTGGCCACGGCGGTCGCCGTCGGCGGCCTGCTGTTGCTCGGATTCGACGGCGCCGACCGCCCGACGGTTGACCTCCTGGGGATGCTGCTGGCTTTGGTCTCCGGACTCGGCTACGCCGCCTACACCGTCGCCGCCAAGCGGCTGCTCAACGACGGCCACGCACCGCCGGAGGTGATGGCGGCGGCCTTCGGCCTGGGCGGGGCGCTGATGCTGCCGCTGCTGCTGCTCGGCGGCATCGCCTGGCTGGCGTCGCTCGAAGGGGCGCTGGTCGCGCTCTGGCTCGGCCTGGCCACGACGACGGTCGCCTACGTGCTCTTCGGCCGTGGCCTGCGCGAGCTGCCGGCCGGGCCGGCGGCGACGCTGGTGCTGGCCGAGCCGCTCGTCGCGACGGCGCTGGGCGTGCTGCTGCTCGGCGAGCGGCTGGGGCCGGCCGGCTGGATGGGTGCCATGGCCATCACGCTCGGGCTGGGCCTGCAGGGCGTTGTCTCGGTCAGGGCACTGCGCGGCGAACGGCAGAACGTCGTCGAGGGCGCCGTGGGCTGAGCCGGCGCCGGCCATCCCCGGCCCGGAGGCGTACCCTTGACGCATGACGGACAAGATGCAGAAGCCTGACGCTCAGTGGCGCACCGAGCTCGCGCCGGACGAGTACCACGTGCTGCGCGAGAAGGGCACGGAGCGAGCCTTCACCGGCCGCTACTGGGATGAGCACCGGCCCGGCACTTATCGCTGTGCCGGCTGCGGCAGCGAGCTGTTCGAGTCCGACACCAAGTTCGAGTCGGGCAGCGGCTGGCCGAGCTTCTACGCTCCGGCGACGACGGATGCTGTCCAGACCGAGGAGGACCGCTCGCTCTTCATGACTCGCACGGAGGTGCTGTGCGCGACCTGCGGCGGCCACCTCGGCCACCTCTTCCCGGACGGGCCGCAGCCAAGCGGCCTGCGCTACTGCATCAACTCGGCGGCGCTGCGGCTCGAGGCGGCGGACGAGGCGGAGAAGTCGGCCGGCTGAGGGGATCGAGCGGACCCTTCGCTATACTCATCGACGCCCGCCGCCACGTCGGCGCGGCTTCCCTCGGTCGGGGCGTAGCGCAGCCTGGTAGCGCACAGCGTTCGGGACGCTGGGGTCGCCGGTTCAAATCCGGCCGCCCCGACCATCTTCCCGACGAGCACCTGGGTCGGGACTCAGGCGGCGCTGCTCGAGCCTTGGCGCACGTAGTCGACCAGCTGATCGATCGTCCAGCCGCCGCCTTCGTCCCACAGTGCCCGGCCCGCGGAGTCAGCCGGTCGCTCGGGCATGCGCCAGTCGAGGAACTCGAAGCCCGCTTGGATCACGCCCACGCCTAGCGAGCGGGCGATCGCCTCGACTGCGCCGCCGATGCGCAGCGCCCGGTCGCCGTCGCCGGCGCGAAGCGCGATGACGCCGAAGTCCCAGGCGGCAAGCGTCATGCCGCTGATGTCGCGCGACTGGCTGAACGTCTCCAGCGCATCGCCCGCGTAGGCCGCGGCCTCGCCCAGCTGACCGTTGGCCGCCGAGTAAAGGGCCAGCATGTGTGCGCTCCAGCCGATGCCGAACGGGTCGCCGATCAGGCGGTAGGCCTCCAGCGCGGCCAGGCCATGGGTGGTGGCAGCTTCAAGGTCATTGTGCGCCGCGGCCGATAGCGCGAGGCCCCACAGGGCACCGGCAGTGCCGCGGTTGTCCGCCAGCTCCTGGTAGAGCGCAAGCGCCTGCTCGAACCACTCGAGCCCGTGTCGGAACCGCTCGTCCTGGTTGCGCGGCTCCCACGTCGTGGCAGCGAAGCCATAGTTGTACAGCGCCTCGGCGAGCGCGGGCTTGTCGCCCGTCTCGCGGGCCGCCTCGAGGGCCAGCCCGTAGTGCTCGTTGGCGGCTACGAAGTCGCCCTGCCAGTAGCGGATGCTGCCGCTTGCGCCGTACGCCTTCGCGCGCAGCAGCGCGGGCTGGTCGGCCACGCCCGGCATGCCCAGCACCTGGTCGGCGCGTCGGCGGGCTTCGTGTAGGTGCCCGCGAACCTGCCAGAAACGCCACAGTCCCGCCAGCAGCCTCAGCGCCAGCCCGGCGTCGCCGGTCTCGTCCGCCCAGTCGAGCGCGGCGCGCAGGTTGTCGTGGTCGATCTCGAGCCTGTCCTGCCACATCTTGCCCTCAGCCTTGGTCAGGAGGTCGGCGCAACGGTCCACCAGGCCGCCATAGACGTAGGCGTGGCGGCGGCGCGTCTCGCCCCCCGGCTCCGCGGCGGCAAGGCGCTCAGCGCCGTACTCGCGGATCGTGGCGAGCATCGCAAAGCGAGGCTCCTCAGCGCCGGCGATGATCGCCCGTACGAGGCTCTTGTCGGCCAGCGAGGAGAGCCCGTCGAGCACACCCTGCTCCAGGTCTGGCGCTGCGCAGATCTCCTCTGCCTCGGCCAGGAACGCGCCGCCGGCAAAGACGGAGAAGCGCTCGAAGAGCGCGCGCTCGGCCGGCTCCAGCATCTCGTAGCTCCAGTCGATCGCGCCGCGCAGCGTCTGCTGGCGGGCAGGCAGGTCGCGCGCGCCGCCGGTGAGCAGCGCCAGCCGGTGGTCAAGCCGGGCGAGGATTGCTTCGACCGGCAGGATCCTGGCGCGCGCCGCCGCCAACTCGATCGCGAGGGGCAGCCCGTCCAGCCGGTTGACTATCTCTGCGACGGTCGCGGCGTTCGCGGCGTGGAGCTCGAAGCCGGGCCGTGCGGCCTGCGCGCGCTCGACGAAGAGCCGCACGGCGACCGACGCCCCGAGTGATGCGGCGTCGACGGTGCCGCCGGACAGGCTGGGCACCTCGAGCGGTCGGACGGCGAGCTCGTGCTCGCCGTACACGCGCAGCACGATGCGGCTGGTGACGATGACCTTCAGCTCCGGCGCCTCGCGCAGCAGCTGGCTGACCGCCGGCCCGGCATCGATCACCTGCTCGAAGTTGTCGAGCACGAGCAGGCAGCGCCTCTCGTGCAGGTGGGCTGCCAGGGCCTCGAGCGGCGTCTTGCCGGCGACCTCGGCCATGCCGACGGTGGCGGCGATGACGGACGGCACGAGCGCCGGGTCGGTCACGGCTTCCAGGGAAACGAACCACGTCCCATCCGGGAAGTCGTCGAGCGATTCAGCCGCCAGCTGTAGGGCGAGCCGCGTCTTGCCTGTGCCACCTGGGCCGGTCAGCGTCAGCAGCCTCGTCGAGCCGAGCGCCGCCAGTGCCTCGCCGAGCTCGGCGCGACCGACGAAGCTGGTCAGCTGAACGGGCAGATTGTTCGGCCGCGCGCTGAGCGTGCGCAGTGGCGGAAAACGGTCGCCGAGCCCCTCGCCGGTGAGCTGGTAGAGCCGTACCGGCTGAGCCAGGTCCTTCAGCCGATGGTCGCCGCAGTCGCGCAGCTCGAGCCCGGGCGGCAGGTCGTCGCCGCCCAGCGCCCGCGTCGCGGCTGAGACCAGGATCTGCCCGCCGTGGCCGGCGCTCATCACGCGCGCGACCTGGTGCAGCGTCAAGCCGACGTAGTCGTCGCCGACGACGGTTGCCGGGCCGGTGTGGACGCCCATCCTGACCCTGATCTCGAGGCCTTCCGGCCAAGCCTCGCCGGCGAGCGCGTGCTGGCCGGCGGCGGCCGCGCGCATGGCCCGTGCTGCCGAGGGGAAGGCGGCGAAGAGAGCGTCGCCCTCCGAGCCGAAGACGGTGCCGCCGTGTTCCTCGACGGCACTCGCAAGCAGCTGCCGATGCCGCGCCAGCAATGGCAGGTAGTCGTCGGCCAGCTGCTGTACCAGCCGAGTCGAGCCTTCGATATCGGAGAAGAGGAAGCTGACCGTGCCGCCAGGCAGCTGGCTCATTCGTCGGGCGGCGCTTCCAGGTAGAAGGGCAGGCCCGGGCAGGCCAGCCCCTGGTCGGCCAGGGTGGTCAGCCGATCGAGCAGCGGCTCGATGACGTCGCGCATCTGGCGCGCCGCGGCCTGCGCTGCGGCCAGCGCCGGCCGCCGGCCTTGGTTGAGGTGGCGCCCGTAGCGCAGCGCCACCTCGTCGGCCAAGCCGATCAGCCCTGCCACGTCCTCGCGCAAGGGCTCGGCGGGGGGCCAATCCGGCAGCTGCTCTAGCAGGCCTCGCGCCGCCGTGGCGCTGGCCGCCAGCTCTGCCGTGAGCGCTCGCGCGTCTTCACGATCGCCCTCGCGAAGCGCACGACCGATGTCGACCGCCAGCTCCTGCATGACGACCAGCTCAGCGAAGGCCGCGCACAGCGCGTCGTCCCAGCCGGCGGGCCAAGGCGCGTTGAAGGGCGTCTGGATAGCCGCTGGCGTGGGCAGCGTCGTGCCGGGCGAGGTCATCGGCGACACGCCAGGGCTGGACGCGCCGCGGCCGGTGGCCGCCGGTCCGCCGCCGCAGCCGGCGACGGCCAAGCCAAGCAGCACGGCTGCGATGAGGGTTGCCGGGCCTGTCCTGCCCGGCGCAAGGTGGAGTCGGTGCACGGTCAGTCGCTGCTCCCCTGCGTAGCGCTGAGGATAGCGCCGCCTCGCTGCCCGTGCCTGTCACCATTCGGCTCGTGAGCGAGCTTCACCTGACGGCGGAAGAGCAGTCGATGCTGGCCGGCGAGGCCGGGCCGGCGGTGCGGCTGGCGATGCAGGTGCTAGCCGCGCTCGGGGAGGCGTCCGGGGCTCGGCGGATGGTGCCCGTCACCTCGGCCCACATCGACGGCTGCCTCTACCACGGCCGGGCGGGGCTCGACTTCGCGGAGCGCCTCGTCGCCGGCGGTGGCCACGTGCGCGTCCCGACGACGCTCAACGTCTCGTCGCTCGACCTGCTCCAGCCGGGGCTGGTTCGGCTGCCTGACGATGAGCGCGAGCCGGCGCGACGGCTGATGGATGCCTACGTCGCGCTCGGCGGCGCGCCGACCTGGACCTGTGCGCCGTACCAGCTGCCGGCCAGGCCGGCACGAGGCGAGCAGGTCGCCTGGGGGGAGTCGAATGCCATCGTGTTCGCCAACTCGGTGCTCGGCGCGCGGACCGAGCGCTACGGCGACTTCAGCGACATCTGCGCCGCGCTCGCCGGCCGCGTCCCGCTTGCGGGCCTGCACACCGACGCCGCCAGGCGCGCGCGGCTGGTGTTCGAGATGCCCGACCTGCCGCCACAGGCCTACGAGCAGCCCGAGACCTATGCCCTGGTGGGCCACGTTATCGGCCGGCGGGCCGGCACGGCCGTGCCCGCGATCGTCGGGCTGCCGCTCGCAACGGGCGAGGACGAGATGAAGGCGCTCGGCGCGGCCGCGGCGTCGTCGGGCGGCGTGGCGCTGTGCCACCTCGTCGGCGTGACACCGGAGGCGCCGACACTGGCGGACGCGACCGGTGGACGCTCGCCTCGGACGATCCGGCTCGAGCGCTCCGACCTGCGTGCCGGCTGGGAGGAGCTGTCGAGCGTCGATGCCGGCGCGCCCATCCAGGCGGTCAGCCTTGGCACGCCGCACATGTCGCTCGCCGAGCTTGAGCGCCTGGCGCCGCTGCTGGCCAGCACCCGTATCGCCGCCGGCGTGACGGTCTACGTCTCGACCTCGCGTCACCAGCTGACCGAGCTCGAGCGCACCGGCAAGCTGGCCGTGTTCCGCCGGCCGGGCGTGCAGCTGGTGGTTGATACCTGCACGTACATCACGCCCATCCTTGGCGCGGACGTGCGGACGGCGATGACCAACTCGGCGAAGTGGGCCTGGTACGCGCCGGCGAACCTCTCGCTCGAGGCCTGCTTCGGGACGCTCGAGGAGTGCCTGATCTCGGCAGCGGCAGGGAGGGTGATGCGTGAGCGACCGCGCTGGCTGGACGGCTGAGGGCCGGCCGCTGCTGGCCGGCTCGGCCCGCGGCCGGCTGCTCGTGCTCGATGAGCCGCTCAGCCTGTGGGGCGGCCTCGATCCGCGCGACGGGCGGCTGATCGACGGCCACCATCCGCAGCACGGCGCATCGCTGCGTGACCGGCTGGTGGCACTGCCTGCCGGTCGTGGCTCTAGCTCGTCGAGCAGCGTTCTGGCCGAGGCGCTGCGCGCCGGCACGGGTCCGCGGGCGCTGCTGCTGCGCCACGCTGACGGCATCCTGCTCGTCGGCGCGCTGGTCGCTCGCGAGCTCTACGCCGTCGAGTGCCCGATCGTCGTGCTGGCGGCCGCCGACTACCGGCGCCTGCGCACAGATGACGAGGCGCTGATCGAGCGAGGCGGCCGGATCAGCGTCCGTCGGCTAACCTAAGGCCACGTGAGCCCACACGACTTCTTCATCTTTGCCGCTGCCTGCGGCATCGTCGGCCTGCTCGGTGCGGCCGTGCTGGCGCGCTACGTCCTCGGCCACGACGAGGGGCCTGAGCTGGTGCGCTCGACCGGCCGGCTGATCCAGCAGGGGGCGATGGCCTTCCTGCGCCGCGAGTACTCGATCCTCGCAGTCTTCGTGCTCGTCGTGGCGACCGTGGTCGCGCTGCTGATCGACTTCAACGTCACCGGCAACGCGCGCATTGCCGAGCTCAACGCGGCGACAGGGAGCTTCGGCATCGGGCCGTGGACCGCGCTGTCGTATATCAGCGGAGCGCTGGCCTCGGGCGCAGCAGGCTTCATCGGCATGAGCATCGCCGTCCGCGGCAACATGCGCACCGTTACGGCGGCGCAGGACGGGCTCAACCAGGCCCTGCGCGTCGCCTTCTCGACCGGCACCGTCATGGGCCTGACCGTCGTCGGCATCGGCCTGCTCGGCATCACGCTCCTGTGGCTGCTCTTCGAGGACGCGAACATCGTCGCCGGCTTCGGCTTCGGGGCGAGCACGATCGCGCTCTTTGCGCGCGTCGGCGGCGGCATCTACACCAAGGCCGCGGATGTCGGCGCGGACCTCGTGGGCAAGGTCGAGGCGGGCATCCCGGAAGACGATCCGCGCAACCCGGCGACGATCGCCGACAACGTCGGTGACAACGTCGGCGACGTGGCGGGCATGGGTGCCGACCTGTTCGAGTCGTATGTCGGGGCGATGATTGCCGCGCTTGCCCTGGCCGTCGTCGGCGCGGCCGCCTTCGGGCTGCCGCCGGACGCCTCGGTGACCGAGCTGCTGGTGCTGCCGCTGGCGATCAGCGGCGCCGGCATCCTGGCCTCGATCATCGGCACGTTCCTCGTGCGCAGCGGGCCTGAGGCATCGATGTCGCGGCTGCTGTGGGCGCTGCGCTTCGGCATCTTCGGCGCCGGCGGCCTGGCCGTCGCCGCGACGTTGGCGATCATCGTCGTGCTCGGCCTGCCGCTCGAGCTGTTCTGGGTCGTCGTCGCCGGCCTGGTCGTGGGCCAGGTGATCGGCACATCGACCGAGTTCTTCACCTCCTACGAGTACCGCCCGACGCTCTGGATCGCCGCTCAGTCGGTGACCGGCCATGCGTCGGTCGTCATCGCCGGCGTGGCCGTCGGCCTGGCCAGCGTGGTCGTGCCGGTGCTGGCGATCGTCGCCGGCATCTGGCTGGCCAACGAGCTTGCCGGCCTGTATGGCGTGGCGCTGGCGGCGGTGGGCATGCTCTCGACGCTGGGCATCACCCTTGCCACCGACGCCTACGGACCGGTCGCGGACAACGCGGGTGGCCTTGCGGAGCAGGCCCATCTCGCGCCCGAGGTCCGGCAGCGCACCGACGCCCTCGACGCGCTGGGCAACACCACCGCCGCCACCGGCAAGGGCTTCGCCATCGGCTCGGCGGTGCTGACCGCGCTGGCGCTCATGGCGGCCTACGTCCAGGTCACGCAGGTGACCGAGCTGCAGATCACCGACGTGCGCATCCTGATTGGCCTGGCCCTGGGCGGGATGCTGCCCTTCCTGTTCTCTTCGCTGACGATGTATGCCGTCGGCGAGGCGGCCAACGCGATGATCGAGGAGGTTAGGCGCCAGTTCCGCGAGATCCCGGGATTGCGCGAGGGACTGCCGGGCGTCGAGCCTGACGCCGCCCGGGCGGTGGACATCAGCACCCGCGGCGCGCTATGGGCGATGCTTCCGCCGGGCACGATCGCGGTCCTGGCTCCGATCGTCGTCGGCGTCATCCTGGGACCGGAGGCGCTCGGCGGGCTGCTGGTCGGCTCGATCGTGACGGGCTTCCTGCTGGCCAGCTTCATGGCCAATGCAGGCGGCGCCTGGGACAACGCCAAGAAGTACATCGAGCTCGGCCACTTCGGCGGCAAGGGCTCTGACGCGCATGCCGCCGCCGTCGCCGGCGACACCATCGGCGACCCGTTCAAGGACACGTCGGGTCCATCGATCAACATCCTGCTCAAGCTGATGGCGATGGTCTCGCTGATCTTCGGGCCGCTGTTCATCTAGCCCCGGACGCGGCTACTCCTCGACCTGGAAGTAGCCCTCCGACAGCAGCCGGCCGTCGCGCAGGTAGCGGACGACGTAGATGCCGGGCGCGTCGACCAGTCGCTGGATGCGCCAGCGGCGCAGAAAGTGAACGTGATTGGGATTCTCGACCTGCTGATCGAGGGTCGAGATGATGACCTCGCTGCCATCCTCCGGGTCAACCCGGCCGATATCGATCTGGAGCAGCGACGTGCCGGCGGCCTCGGTCAGCTCAGCGCTCCAGATCATCTCCCCCCGTCGCGGGAACGTGACCGTCGGGTCGGTGATGCGCAGCTGGCGATCATGCTTCGTGCCGAAGGTGATCGCGCCGGGACCTTCGCGCACGGCTAGCTCCAGCGGCGTCGCTGTCGGCTCCGGCGTCGGCGGCAGCGTCAGCTCCGGCGTGGGCAGCGGCGGCAAGGTCGGGCTCGGGCTGGGCAGCAGCGTCGGCGACGGGCTGGGGCTGACCGCGGCAACGCCCGTCGGTGAAGGAATCGCACCGGGCGCGGGCGCACCGCCTCGGCCAAGGAAGGTGAACGTCAGCCCAGCCATTAGGGCCAGTGCACCGACGACCACCAGCAGGCCAGCGAGCCGGCCGACCGCCGTCGGTGGATGGCCGCGATCACGGCCCAGCACGGGACCGTAGATGACGCCCTGGCGGCGTGGTGCGCGGCGGTAGCGGGTCACGGCCGGATTGTTGCACCCATCGCTCGAGGGGGCAGCCGGGCGATCGTGCCAACCACCGGCAGCGTCCGGCGGGCGGGGTCCGTCCTGAGGCCGAATCGGCGATTCGTGCTAGCCTTGGCTGCCCAAAGACAGCGTCGTCCCTTTGCCCACCGTGCCCACTGCCCGGGACGGCCCGCAAACCGAAGGAGGGGAGTGCCCATGTCCCTCGCAGGATGGTCCGCTCGATGAACCTGCCGCGCGCCAAGGCGACCGCCACCGATGAGCAGCTGAAGCACGTCATCGCCGAGTACCGAGTGCGAGAGCACACGGTCACCTGCGTTTGCGGCTGGCACGGCAGCGCGCCCGGCAAGGTCAGCTCACCAGATGACTGGAACGCTCACCTGCTGGCCGTCCGAGGCCCGCGCCGCTGAGCGCGGCGGGCCCTGCGCGGCAGCCGGCCCAGGCGCCGCGCGAGCTGCTGATGGAGCGCCACGCCGCTGCCCGCCACCGGCGCGACCAGGCCGAGCTGGGCAGTGACGAGTTTCGTGCCGCGGCTGAGGAGGTAGCGCGGATCGAGATCGAGATCGCCGCCACCGAGGAGCCGCCGCCGGCAGCCGCGGGCAAATCGCGGGCCTGAAGCCCGCCCGGGCTAGATTCCGCGGATCGTGCGCGGCGCCCTTCGCGGGCCGTAGCGCGGCGGCCACATCCCGCTCAGCTCGAGGAGCATCACCACCCTCGCCCGCTGGCCGCGGTAAGGCTCGAGCAGCTCGAGCATCCGCTCGTCGTCACCGCGCGGCTCGCCGGCGAGCAGCCAGCTGACGAGGCTGGGCACGTGGTAGTCGCCAACGCTGACCGCGTCCGGGTCGCCGAGCGCCGGGCGCAGGGTCTCGGCCGCGGTCCACTGCCCGATGCCGTTGATCGACAGCATCCGCCGCCGGCCTTCGTCGATGGCCAGGCCACACAGCTGCTCGAGCCGGTCAGCGACGGTCGCTGCGCGGCGCAGCACGTCCGCCCGCCGGCGCTCGATGCCGGCCCGGTGAAAGACCCAGTCAGGCTGGGTGCCCAGTCTGTCGGGCGCCGGCGGCAGGCGCAGCCCGAGCGGGCCGGGCGCCGGCTCTCCCAGAAGCAAGGCCAGGTGGCGCAGGCTGCGCCGGGCTTCGTGGCCGGTGACCTTCTGGCCGATTACGGCGGTGACCAGCGCCTCCATCACTCTGCCCGTGCGTGCCATCCGCGCACCGCCGAACGTCCGCACCAGTCGGCGCACGACCTCGTGCTGCGGCCGTAGCGCGGCCGGGTCGTCACGCCGGCCGAGCAGATCCGGCAAGGTGGCCATGACCCACTCCGCTCCGGCTCCCCAGGCCAGCGCATGGATCTCGCCGGCGCGCCACTCCAAACGCAGCGCGGCGGGCCCGAGGGGTGTCCGAGTGGCCTGCTCGAAGACGTTGCCCCCGAGGCGCAGGTGTGGATCGCCCGGGCCCTGCCACAGCGGCCGCAGCGTGGTCGCGGGGTCGACTGCCCAATCCGGGCGCAGCCGCGTCTCCAGCGTGAATGCCTCGATCGAAGTGGTGCTCACGACTGGGCCAAGTCTATGGCCGGCCGGGGTCCCATGACTTCCGTCCTGTTGTCCGGCCGGGCGACGATCAGCGATCGTTCTGCTCGTGACCGCACCCAGCCTCTCCGTTCCGTCAGGCGCCCTCGCCGGCGTCTGGCAGCAGGCCCGTGCCTACGTACCGCTGCCCGTGGCCCTCGGGGCCGCGGCTGGCTTTGCCGGCACCTTCGTTGCCCACTGGCTTGGCGGCGCCGCCGGAGTTGATCCGGTCGTGGCGCTGCTCGTGGTCGTGGCAGCGGCGGCCGCCTATGCCGGCCTGCGGGCAGGCGCCGTGGCCGCAGCCATCAGCCTCGCCTACGTGCTCCTCGTGGCTCCTCCGGCGACAGAGCCCGGTCTTGGCCGAACGGTCGTGGCCGCGGCTGTGCTGGTAGCGGCTGCCGGCGTCGCCGGCAGGCAGGGCGATCGCCTGCGCCGGCTGCTCCACGGCCTGGGCGACGGCCATGACCTTGCGCGCCGCATGACTGCCTTCAACGCCGGCCTGGCGGAGGCACGTCCGGCGGAGCTGCCCGACGTGCTCGTCGAGCGTGCCGCCGCGCTTGTCGATGCAGACCTGGTCGCGCTAACCGTGTGCGATCCGCGAACCGGCCGGCACCACGTGCGCGCCGTGCTCGGCACGAGCCCGGAGGCGATCGGGGTCGAGGTGCTGCCCGGGGTCGGCATTGCCGGCCAGTCGATCCGCGAGCATCGGACGGTCGTCGTTGGCAGGCCCACCGGCGGCACGTCCCAGTGGGAGCCAATTGTCGCCCGGTTGTCCGCCGCTCTTGGCCGGACGGTCCCTCCGGCCGCTCCTTCAGACGCCGGCCCCGCAGCGAGGCGCAGCGCGCCGGCGATGGCGGTGCCGGCGATCGATGGCGGCATCGTTGTCGCCACGCTGACCGTCGGCCGTGCAAGCCGCAACCGGCCGTTCACCTCTGATGAGCAGGCGCTGCTCGAACTGGCAGCGCCGCAGATCGGCATGGCCGTTGCCGGAGGCACGCTCCGTGCGCAGCTGCGTGAGGCGTCGCTCATCGACGCCGTCACCGGGCTATACAACCGGCCTTACCTGGACGCCGCCCTGGGCCAGCTTCTGGCCCTGCGCCGGCGCACGCCGGCTGAGGAGCGTGAGCCGCTGTCGCTGATCCTGTTCGACATCGATGGCTTCGGCCGGCTCAACGAGGAGCACGGCGACGTCGTGGGTGATCGCGTCCTGCGCGCCGTCGCCGCCCTGGTCAGGCAGCGCTTCCGGGCGAGCGACACGGTCGCGCGCGTGGGCGGCGATGGCCTCTTCGTGGTCATGGACGGCGCCGATACGAATGACGCGCTCGCCGCCGCGGGCGAAGTGCGAGCTCAGGTCCGCGAGCTGGCCGTGCCCGACGAGCGCGGTACGCCCTTGAGCGTGTCCGTCTCTGCCGGGGTCGCGCTGTTCCGCGACGAGGCGGTGCGCAGCGAGGCCATCATCAGGACCGTCGAGGCCGCGCTCGACACCGCCCGCTGGTCCAGCCCGGGCTCGATCGTCGCCGTCTGAGGCAGGCCGGCGGTCTCGTCCTCGACGATCACCTCCTGGCCGAGCGACCAGAGCGTGACTGAGGTCAGCACGACCATCAGCCCGGCGAGCGTCACTTCGCGCCACGCCCCAAGGTCGGAGCGGCGCTCGAGCGCGGAATGGCCGGCCCACGCGCCGAGCACGTGGCCGCCAACGACGGCCGCCAGCTGGAAGCTCCAGACGAGCGAGATCGGAACGAACAGCTGCGCTTCGTAGAGCGCCCATTGCGGCCCAAGGAGGCTGTCACCCCTGGCCAGCGGGTCGTTCAACGCGCGCACGATCAGCTGGCCCTCGATGAGCAGCGCGACGGAATAGTGCGCCAGCAAGTAGCCGACCGCCACCGGCAGCAGGCCCGCGCCGATCGCCTGGCGGCCTACCAGCCGGGCAACCCACAGCACCAGCGCCACCAGCAGCCCCAAGAAGGCCAGCATGATCAGCGTGTGGAGCACCGTCGGTGGCAGCCCGACCAGATCGACGCTCCCGAACAGGTTGACGTACAGCCCCGTCTGTGAGAGGCCGTCGTAGATGATCGCGCCGGTGGCGACTGACAGCAGCACGATGGCGGCTGTGCTCCAGTCCCGCTCCGCCAGCCCCGACGCGAATGGCCGCCGTTGCACGCGGCCGTGCTCCGGCTCGCCGACCAGCGCGAGCGGCGCCAGCCGGCCGAGCAGCCCGAACCAGACGCTGAAGACCTCGCCCCTGGCGCGCCACGTCGCCCGTCCGAACCACGACATGCCGGCGAGCGTGAAGAAGGTGTAGGCAAGGACGGCCAGGCCGAGCATCCGGCCGGCGGTCACGAGCGCGACCAGCTCCAGCCAGACGACGACCAGGAAGCCGATGACGGCCGGCCAGGTGCCCCAGCGCTGCGGATAGGGTCGATACTCGGGCTCGCCGCCGGTCAGGCCGAGCCGCGTACCGGCCGTGGCCAGCAGCCGGTGGAGCGTGCTGAACGGGTCGAGCCAGGACCAGGCAGGCCCGACCAGTGCTGACAGCACGGCGATGCCGATCCAGCCGTAGACCCAGACCAGGATTGCGCCAGCGTCGGCGGTCGCGTCCTGGCCACCGAAGAGGCCCTGCACGACGACCCACGCCCAGCCCAGCAGGCCTATCGCGCCGAGACCCGTCCGCAGCCAGCGCGGCACCTCGTGCACGACCGGCTCGACCGGCGAGGCCACGCCCGCCGGGGGCGGGCGGCGCACCCGCAGCATGACGAACGCGAACGACATAGCCACGGCCAGCGCAGCGCCGACGATGTACGCGACGAGCGGCAGCGGGGCGCGATACTGCTCCGTGATCAGGTGCGCCGAAGCCGCCGTCGGCAGTCCCACGAGCAGGCAGCAGGCGATCAGCGTCGCGTTCGCAAGGCGGTGCATCAAGCGATGGTAGCGACCGCCACCGGGTCTTCCGCTCCTGCTGGCACTGCGCTATGCCCCCAGCGCGTGGCTGTCGTGCATCTCCGCGCCAGCCGCGCGAACGTCCTCCGCCCAGGCCGCCAGAGCCTCGTCGCTGTCAGCCGATTCGCGGACCAGCGCGATGAGCCGCGAAACGCCGGCCGCGGCGTACTGGCTGACCAGGTCGATTCGTTCCTGGCCCGCCGCTGGGAGCTGCTCCCACCAGACGTGCACCGAGACCCTGAGCGTCTGTGGATCGCGACCAATCTCCGCGCAGCGTGACGCGATCACCGGCATCGCCTCGCTCACCGCTGCCGGATCCATGCCGTCGAGGTTGAGCTCGTCGGCGTAGCGCGCGGCGAGCCGCCAGGTCACGTTACGACCGTTGCCGCCGACCATGATCGGCACGCGCGGCTGCTGGACGGGGCGCGGAATGTTGATCGCACCCTCGACTCGCGCCTGCTCGCCGTCATATTCGGCCCTCACCAGCGGGTCCGGATCCATCATTGCGCCGATCACTTCCAGGTGATCGCGCAAGATTGCCAGCCTTTCGGGCGCCTCCGGAAAGCCGTAGCCATAAGCCAGCCACTCATCGCGCTTCCAGCCGGCGCCGATGCCCAGCTCGGCACGCCCGTTGCTGATCACGTCGAGCGTGCTGATCATCTTGGCTGTCAGGGCGGCGTTGCGATACGCCGCGCAGAGCACGACGTGGCCGACGCGCACTCGGCGCGTCTCCGCGGCCAGCGCGGCGAGGCTGGTGAAAGCCTCGAAGGTGATCTCGTCGGTTGGTCGGGGGACCGTGTGGAAGTGGTCGAAAAGCCAGATCGATTCGAAGCCAAGTGCTTCGGCCTGCCATGCGACGTCACGCGTGCGAGCCCAGGCATCCACCGGATTCCAGCCCACGAATTCTTGCGTCCACCCCTGCGGGACGATTACCCCGATTTTCATCCGCATCTCCAGCTTTGGGCGCCTGAACGAGTGAAGTCGTGATTTGCAGGTTGCCGCCTCGAGCGAGCGTTTTGCACATCGCCGACTGCGTTCTGCGGGTAGATAGCGTATCTTTTTGTTGGCCCAGCAGTCAGCGTCGGAGTGACGCCGTACCGAGAAGGATGGAGACGCAGATGGTCAAGATCAGGCAGGTCGACGTGACGATGCTCGACAAGCCCAAGACGGCGCAAAGCGCGCAGCGCGAGCTCAGCCCGCGTGCGCGTGAGCGTCAGGCTCAGGAGCGACAGTTCAAGCGCATGCTGTCGCGGATCAGCGATCGGGACAGCGTTTTCGAGGTTCGCCTGAGCGGTGAAGAGAAGCCGCTGACCGTGCGCCAGCGATTGATGAAGGTTGCCGCCGAGGAGGGCAGGGAGATCGTCGTGCGGCGTTCGGACAAGGGCTGGCTGGTCGGGTTGGCCACGCCCGATCGCCGCTCGCGCCGGGGCCGCCGGCGTAACTCCGAGAACGGCTAGTCTGGCGAGCCCGCCCACCGTCCAGGTCTTCGGGCTGCGCGACTCACGGCCGACGCAGAAGGCACTGCGCTTCTTCCGCGATCGGCGAATACCGCTGAGCTTCGTCGATCTGGCGCGCCGGCCGCTCGCGCCCGGCGAGCTGCGCCGCTTCAGCCAGCGCTTCGGTGCCGAGGCCCTGGTCGATCCCGAGTCGCGGCCATACCGCGACGCCGGCCTTGCCTGGCTGCGGCTCGATGACGGCCAGCTGAGAGGGCGCATGCTGGCCGAGCCGCGACTGCTACGGCTGCCGCTCGTGCGGGCGGGCAACAAGCTGGCCGTGGGTGACGACGAGCCTGCTTGGCGTGATTGCCTGGCGAGCGTCCCTGAGTGCGGCCTGACGCCGGTCCGTCGTACGCTGACGTCGTGACCACACCGCCTATCCCGAGTCCTGTCTCGGCCGAGGAGGTCGCCGTTACGAGGCGACCGGTCGATCAGGCACGGCTGCTGCCGCCGCACGTGTTCCACGACCCGCAGGTCTTCGACTACGAGCTGCGCGCGTGGTTCGAGCGCAGCTGGCTGTGCGTCGGTCGCGAAGAGGATGTGGTCGAGCCCGGCAGCTACCTGCTGGCCAGGCTGCCGACTGAGAGCGCGATCGTGATCCGCGACCGGCAGGGCGAGCTGCACGCCTTGAGCAACGTCTGCCGCCACCGCGGCTCGACGATCATCGACGAGCCGCAGGGCAGGGCGGTGCGCCTGCAGTGCCCATACCACGCCTGGATCTACGACCTCGACGGCACGCTGCTGCGCGCGCCGCATACGTCAGAGATCACGGACTTCGACACGGCTGATCACGGCCTGCGGCGACTGCTGCTCGGGACCTGGCAGGGCTTCGTGTTCGTCAATTTTGACGTCAGCGCGGCGCCGCTGACGGAGCACCTGGCAGACCTGCCGCCGCTCGTCGCTGGTCACGCGCCGGCTGGCTTGCGCCGGGCGCGGCGCATCGAGTACGACGTGCGCGCCAACTGGAAGGTCATCGCCGAGAACTACTCGGAGTGCTATCACTGCCCGGGCGTGCATCCGCAGCTCAACCGCCTCACGCCCTACGACCGCGGCCGCAACTTCGAGTCCAACGGTCCGTGGGCCGGCGGCTGGATGGAGCTCATCGACGACGCCGAGACGATGTCAACCAACGGCCATACGCACGGCCGGCCGCCGCTGCCGGGCCTCTCCGCGGCGGACCAGCGGCGGATCTACTACTTCGTGCTCTGGCCCAACCTACTGATCAGTCTGCACCCCGACTATGTGATGACCCACCAGGTCTGGCCTTTCGAGCCCGGTCGCTCACGCGTCGTCTGCGAGTGGCTCTTCGACCCGCAGGTCATGGCCGCGCCAGGCTTCGACCCGTCTGATGCGATCGAGTTCTGGGACTTGACCAACCGCCAGGACTGGGCCGTCTGCGAGCGTCAGCAGCAGGGCACGCGCTCGGCGCACTACACCGCCGGCCGCTATTCGCTGATGGAGGACATGGTCCACGCCTTCGACCTGATGGTCGCTGACCGCTATGCCGGCGACGGGGTCGTCACGCGGTTCGGGCCGCGGCACGACAAGTGGTCGGATGCTCCGCGTCGGCGGGGCTAGCGATCACGGGCCAGCCGCTCGGCTCGCGCGCGCAGCGCTTCGTTCAGGTCGCTGAAGCCGCGCCGCTTCGCCGGCAGGCGGAGGCGCGAGTAGAGCGGGACCAGAAGCCCGTGGAACGTCTCGTCCTGCACGAAGCGGACGCGATTGTCGCCATTCGCATCGAGCCGAAAACCGTGCTCGCCGGTGAACAGCCGCTCGGACAGAACGGTCGTCCGCCAGCGCAGCTCGTTGGGCGGCGACCACGCCAGGACGCGCGGACGATGCACCAGCGCGCGCGCTCCGGGTGGCTGGCTGCTGATCGTGATTCGTGCGCCGACACGTGGCCGTCCACGCAGCCGGCGCACGATCGGGTTCCACTCCGGGTAGGAGCTGAAGTCCGTGAGCACGTCCCACACGAGATCGAGCGGCGCCTCGATCTCGATCGCGCTGCGGATGGTCCGCGTGGTTCGAAGGTCCACCCTCTCTCCCTCAGGCCGTTGCCCGCTACCCCGGCAGGCGTGCTTTGATCACGCCATCTGAGACGCGCAGCGGGTAGTAACGGATTCGCCGGACGCGCGTGAGCGACCTTGCCCGAGCCTTGAGATCCGTCGGCTCGGCCCGGCCGGGGCCGCCTGGGGGGGCCCAAGGCGCGTGGTAGCCGCCGTCGGCGTCGAGGCCGCCGGTCGTCGGGAACTGGACCACCTCGCCGCTGGCAAGGTCGAAGCGGCCGCGATGGAGCGGACAGCCGACGACGCAGCCGTCGAGGCTGCCCAGCGACAGTGGTGCCGCCATGTGCGGGCAGCGGTCATCGACCAGGCACAGCCCGAGCGGCGTATCGACGAGCAGCAAATCGAGATCGCCCCGCGTCAGGCGGCGCATCGATCCGGGCTCGACCTCGGCGATGCTGGCCACCGGCACGAAGGGCCAGTGCTCGCTGCCTGGCACCTCCAGGCCAGCCGGTATGGGCAGCAGCGCTGGGGCCATGAGCGCATCTTAGTCAGGATGAAGAGAACTCAATCGTCGCGGCTGCCTTGACCTAACGTCGGCCGCTCAGCATCGGGCCATCCAGGCCGGGGGGCGCAGGGAGATGCGACGATGATCGGAATCCCCACCCCTTCCGCCCCCGCACGGGAGCTGCTGGCGGGGCTCGTCCTGCTGGCCGCGCTGATCGGCTGCAGCGCAGCGCCGGCGTCCATTCCGACCAGCGCTGGCGACCGCCCAGTGCCCGCGGCGACGTCCGGCGCTGACCCCGCCACGCCGCCTGATGGCGAGGTGCCCGAAGGGTCGCTGGTGGTGCGCACCGGCACGCTCCATCTCGAGGTCGCCGACCTGCTGGCCGCGGTCGACGCCGGACGCCGGGTGGTTGCCGGCCACGGCGGCTATATCGGCGCCTCGGAGGAGCAGCACAGCTCCAGCGGCGGCTGGGCAAGCGTCAGCTATCGCGTCCCGGTCGAGCGCTGGGAGGATGCGCTCGGCGCCCTGCGCGGGCTCGGGCGAGTGATCGAGCAGCAGACCGAGGCGCTCGATGTCACCGGCCAGGTCGTCGACCTTGACGCCCGGATCGCCAACCTGCGCGTCACTGAGGCCGCCCTGCAGGCGATCATGGACCGCGCCGGCACGATCGCCGACGTGCTCAAGGTGCAGCAGGAGCTGACCACGGTCCGCGGCCAGATCGAGCGCCTGGTCGGCGAGCGCGACAGCCTCGCCCAGCGGGCGGCCCTGGCGACGCTGACCGTCATCTACGAGATGCCAGGCGTAGCCGTCACGCAGGAGGTACGCGGCTGGGATGCCGGTCGCGAGATCGAGTCGGCGGTCGGATCGCTGGTTCGGGTGATGCAGGTGCTGGCCAGCCTCGGCATCTGGCTGGGCATCGTCGTCATGCCCGTGATCGGGCCGCCAGCGCTGATCGGTTTCGTGATCTGGCGCATCGTCCGCCGGCGGCAGATCCGTGCGACCATGCTCTCCAGCGACCCGCAGCGCTGACCCCAGCGGTCACCCTCTCGGCGCCGGGTTGCGCCGCGGGAGGTGAATGCGCGATGCGCCTGGCGCTTATGTCCGAGCCCCAGCAGGGGATGAGCTACGTCGAGATCCTGGCCCTGGCACGGACCGCCGAGGAGGCTGGCTTCGAGGCGTATTTCCGATCGGACCACTACGCCAGCTTCCCCGGACCGGCCGGCGAGCCGACGACTGACGCCTGGGCGACGCTCGCCGGCCTGGCCCGCGAGACCAGCCGAATCAGCCTTGGCACGCTCGTCTCACCGGTCACCTTCCGGCTGCCTGGCAACTTCGCGAAAGTCGTCACCACGGTCGCCGAGATGGCCGGCGGGCGAGTGGAGGTCGGCGTCGGGGCGGGCTGGAACGAGGAGGAGCACCGCCAGCTCGGGCTGCCTTATCCGGAGACGCCGGAGCGCTTCGACATGCTCGAAGAGCAACTGGCCATCCTGCACGGCCTCTGGACGGAGCCGGATGGCTGGAGCTACGACGGCCGCCACTGGCAGGTCGGCGAGGCACGCTTTCATCCCAAGCCGCCGGCGCCTGACGGGCGGCGGCACCCGAACGTGATCATCGGCGGCGCCGGCGGGCCGCGCATGGCCCGCCTCGTGGCCCGCTACGCCGACGAGATCAACATCAGCTCGGCCTCGCCGGACAACGTTGGCGAAGCCTACGAGCGGGTGCGCGAGGCGTGCCGCTCGATCGGGCGCGACCCGACCGAGGTCACCTGCTCGGCGATGACGGGCGTGCTCGTCGGCGAGGACGAGGACGAGGTTCGGCTGCGCGTGCGCGAGCTGCTCGGCGCGCTAGGTCGCGACCCGGATTCGGGGACCGGCGAGTGGCTCGAGGATCGCCGCCGGCGCTGGATCTGGGGCACGCCTGATCAGGCACGCGCAGCGGCCCAGCGCATGGCTGACGCAGGCGTGGAGCGGCTGATGCTCCAGACCTTCCTGCCGCGCGACCTGGACATGGTCAACCTGCTCGGTCGGATCTTCAGGCTCGGCTGAGTTTTCGGAGTTGCCTCTTCCCAATCGAGCCTGAACCTGTTTAGACTTCGTCGGCCGGCACGGATACACGTCCATGAGGGGAGGGATTTCCGAGATGCGTCCTTCGGCTCGGCATGCGTCAGCCCTGGTCGCCTGCCTGCTGGCGCTGGCGCTGCTGCCGCTGCCGGCATACGCGGCGACCTTCCTCCAGCACGTTGACCGCGTGCCCGACACGCCGACCAGCCAGCAGAGCGTCCGCGTCTGGGTGAACAGCAATACCGTTTTCGGTGAGTCGGTCTGCCTCGAATACAACCGCGTCGGCACGGGCACGTTCACGCGCGTCCAGGGCAGCTTCGACACGTCGCGGGCGGGCGCCAACTGGCGTGCCGACATCCCGGTCTTTCCGAACGGCGCGACGGTCAGGTATCAGCTGTTCATCGCCAACTCGAACACGAACTGCCAGCAGAACACCTACCTGTTCAGCGGATTCAACTGGCAGTACGCAGTCTTCGACGGCGACGTGCAGTGGGATGGCCTGCGCCACGACACCTTCGACGCCTACTATCGCGCGCCATTCGGCGCTGTCCCTGCGGGCACGCAGGTGACGCTCCGCTTCCGCACCATGCGGTTCGACGTCGACGCAGTCGACGTGCGCATCTACACCTACAGTCCAGCCACCAACTCCACTAGCGGCCCGGTCGACCTGCCGCTGAGCTACCTCGAAGACCGCATGGAGGGTGGCATCAGCTACGCGATCTGGTCGCGCTCCATCGCGACTCCGACGGCGCCCGCGATCCTGTACTACAAGTTCCGCGTCACCGACCGCCTTGACGTCGACTGGTACAGCGATCAGACGGTTGATGACCACGACAACGTGAACAAGGGCGGCAACGGCAGCCCGAGCGACAACGAGCCCTTCCCGGCCTTCCAGCTGACGGTCTACGAGCCGTCCTTCAGCACGCCCGAATGGTTGGCCGAGGCCAACGTCTACCAGATCTTTCCCGACCGCTTCCGCAACGGCGACCCGACCAATGATTACTGCGTCGCTGGCTCGACCAGCGGCTGCCCGACCTTCTATGGGTCTGAGGGCATCAGGGTCCACGAGGAATGGAACAGCGCCATCTGCGATCCGCGCAACGCTGCCGGCCCGTGCCCCAATGCCTTCGGCAACCAATTCTTTGGCGGCGACCTCAAGGGCATTGAGGCTCAGCTGGACTACCTCCAGGAGCTGGGCGTCGACACCCTCTATCTCAACCCCATCTTTTCCGGCCGCTCGAACCACCGCTACGACACCGACGACTTCCTGAGGGTCGATCCGGCGCTTGGCGGTGACGCGGCGCTGGCCTCGCTCGTGACCGAGCTCCAGCGTCGCGGAATGCGCCTGATCCTCGACGGCGTTTGGAACCACACAAGCTCCGACTCGCTGTACTTCGACCGCTATGGCCGCCATCCCGGCGCGGGCGGGGCCTGCGAGTCGACCTCGTCGCCCTATCGCTCGTGGTTCGTCTTCCACAACAGCAATGTCCCCTGCGGATCGGCCGACTACGAGGGCTGGTTCGGCTTCGCCAGCCTGCCGGTGCTCGTCGACGGCAACGCACAGGTGCGCGACTTCTTCTACCGCGCGCCGGGAAACGTCACCAAGCACTGGTACGACCGCGGCGTCGACGGCTGGCGCTTCGACGTCGCGGACGAGATCACCCACGACTGGTGGCGCGAGTACCGCGGCTTCGCGAAGTCGTACAAAGGCGACGGCCCGCTGATCGGCGAGGTCTGGCCGAACGCGTCGCGCTTCCTGCTCGGCGAGCAGCTCGACTCGGTGATGAACTATCGCTTCCGCAAGAACGTGCTCGGCTTCGCGCGCGGTGTCGCCGATTGGGGCGACAACGACAACAACGGCAGCAACCGGATCGTGCCGCTTTCACCCAGCCAGTTCGACCATGCGCTGCGCTCGGTCCGCGAGGACTATCCAGAGCCGGCCACACGGGCGATGCTGAACCTGCTCGGTTCGCACGACACCAATCGCGCGCTGTACGTGCTGACGTTCACGGGCGACACCGGCCTGGTCCAGGCGAAGCAGCGCCTGCAGCTCGCCGCGCTTTTCCAGTTCACCTACCTGGGCGCGCCGATGACCTACTACGGCGACGAAGCGGCGATCAACTCGCCCTCGCTGGCCAACGGCCCCAATGGACCCGAGGACGATCCCTACAACCGCGCCCCGTACCCGTGGGCCGATGAGCCGGGCGATCCGTCGATCTACGGGCCGGCGGACGTGGCCATGATCGGCTACTACGGCAAGCTTGCCCACCTGCGCAAGGAGCGCGTCGCGCTGCGGCAGGGCGAGTTCGTGAGCCTGCTCACCGGCGATACCACGCCGTCGAGCAGCGACAACAACACGTTCGCGTTTGCCCGCGTGGCGGCGAGCGAGGTCGGCGTGGTGGCTATCAACAACGGTGTTTCGTCGAATACGGCGTCAGTGCCGGTGGCCGCGTACTTCTCCGATGGCGCGGTGCTGCAGGACGGGCTCAGCGGCGCGACTCATACCGTTTCCGCGGGCAACGTCAGCCTGACCCTCGCTGCGCGTAGCGGCGCGATCCTATTCCCGGCGCCGAACCAGCCCGACGTCACCAGGCCGCTTGGGTCGATCGCTCTCGAGCCCGCCGCTAACACCAACGGCTGGAACAACAGCAGCCCGGTGCAGGTTCAGCTCTCGGCGACAGATGGCGGCAGCGGCATCAGGGAGCTGCGCTATTGGGTCGACGGCGGCCCGACAGTGGTCGTTGCGGGCGCCAGCGCGACGGTCAACGTCTCGACCGACGGCACGACGGTCAGCCTGCGGGCGGTGGATAAGGCCGGCAACGTGAGCCAGCTCGCGACGGTGACCGTGCGCATCGACGAAGACGCGCCGACGGTAACCATCGACAGCGCGCCGAGCTCACCGTGGGCTTCGCCGACGATCGAGTTCGAATTCAGTGCCGACGAGGCCGGGAGCACCTTCGAGTGCAGCCTCGACGGGACTGACTACGCGGCCTGCTCCAGCCCGCAGGCCTACACCGATGTCCCCGACGGCAGTCACACCTTTTCGGTGCGTGCTATCGATCCGGCCGACAACATGAGCCCCGCTGCCGTCGCCGTGGTGGAGATCGACACGACGCCGCCCGAGACCACGCTCGGCGGTGGGCCGCCAGCGTTCACTTCGTCGACCAGCGCATCCTTCACCTTCGCCTCGTCGGAGGCCGGCGGCACATTCGAATGCAGTCTCGACGAAGGTGGCTTCGAGGAATGCTCGAGTCCGGCGACGTATGGCGGGCTGGCGATTGGCCCGCATCGCTTCGCGGTGCGTGCCATCGACCTGGCGGGCAACCTCGACCCCACGCCGGCCGAACATGAGTGGCAGGTCGTGGAGGCGTACTCCTTCGACGGTTTCCTGCAGCCCGTGCAGGGGCCGCCGTGGGTCAATGTCGTAAGCGCCGGTCGCGCGGTACCGATCCGCTTCAGCCTCGGCGGCTACCGTGGCGAAGCCATCTTCGCCGCCGGTTCGCCGTCGTCACGGCCGATGAGCTGCGCCGATCACTCCCCCCTTGGCGCGGCCGCCGAAACATTGACCCCCGGCTCGAGCAGCCTCAGCTACGACCCCGCCAGTGACACCTATACCTACGTCTGGAAGACCGATAGAACGTGGGCCGGCAGTTGCCGGCAGTTGACCGTCGCGTTCGCCGACGGAACCACCCATCTGCTGCTCTTCCGGCTGCAGCGCTAGATCTAGCCGATCCGGCTGATGCGGCGGGGCGGCCAGTAGCGCAGCCAGGGACGGCCGGTGACGGAGCTGGGCGGGACGGTCTCCAGCGTCGCCTCGCGGGCGTGTGCTGGATTATCGCCGCCCAGGGCGAGCGCGCCATCGGCGGCCACACCGACGACCCGCTTGATCAGCCAGCGTGCGGGGGCGCGTGGGTCGATCACGACGACCAGCTCGCCAGCGGCGGGGGCTCGGCCACGGTGGGCGTCAGGATCGACCAGCAGCCAGTCGCCCGGCCGCAGCGTGGGCTCCATGCTGTGGCCCTCGACCGCCACGCGCGACGACCACGAGCGGAGCAGCCGGCGAACCACGCGTCGCACCTGCTGTAGGGGGCGGACGCCGCCCGTCGCTCCGTCAGCCGACGGGCTGGAGCTGCTGCATGCGGGTCGTTGCCGGTCCGTTCGTCTCGCGCCACATCTGATCGATCTTGTCGATCAGATCCAGCAGCTTCTGAGCCTCGTCGAGATCGACCGTCCGCTTGACTTGCGACGCCTGCTTGGCCGCCTTCCAGCAGACCGCGTGCAGGTCGGGGAATTTCTCGACGTGCTCCGGCTTGAAGTAGTCGTGCCACATGACGTCGATGTGGTGCTTGGCCAGCTCTGCGCGCTCCT
>Ga0247719_1000035_pt1 | contig 88044 bp, 84 predicted proteins | sample 41E_DmetaG_FD_189046 | JGI IMG/M metagenome (GOLD analysis project Ga0247719, IMG submission 189046) | Soil microbial communities from hillslope of Landscape Evolution Observatory, University of Arizona, Oracle, AZ, United States - 4-1-E_D | ecosystem: Engineered > Artificial ecosystem >...
CCTTGCGAGCAGGGGACCCACCAACACGCCCCACGGAGACACCTCCCGACACGGCTGAGGCCGAACGCCGTCTGCTCGGCCGACTCAGCGAGGGCGGGCCTGCCGCCCTTTCATCGCATCACTTCGGTGATGTGCATGACGGCGACCTTCCAAGTGCCGTCCTGCCACACGTAGACGGCGGATCCGAGGATGCGAACCTCCCGACGGTTGCCGACGGCATCCTCCACGAGGAAGTGCGCTCGGTTCACCGTGTAGCCGACGTCTCCGAAAGCCTCGGCGCGCACGATCGTGTTGCGACCGCGGATGATGGCGTCGTTCTCCTTGACGCGATGGTCGAGGTACGACGGTCGGTCGAGCACACGGTCGGGCTGGATGCAGACCATCTCTTCCGTGGTGTGCGCCACGAGCCAGCCTCGGTCGCGGTGTTGCATCGCTACCGGCCAGTGCTCCTCGACCGCGATCATGTCATCGACGCTCGCCATGGCCAGATCCTGTCGCGCCACCGCCACGTGTGTGGCGTGTGGTCGGACGCCAGTGCTGGAGTACGACCGAACTGGCGTCCGAACTGCGGTTCGAGTCTCGATGCTTCCCGAGGGCAGCGCACCCATAGCGAACCGAGCGGTCACCGAGTGTCTTCCGGTGGCGCCGGGGCTACTGCCCTGCAGATCCGAAGACGACGACGGGCGTCTGCGTGGCTCGCTGCTCGCTGGCGGCCAGCAGGTCGGGATCGATCTCGACCCATCGCGCCCACAGCCGCTGTCGCTCGTCGTCGTCGGCAAGTCGCGCACGCACCTGGCGCGGCTGCTCGTGGGACAGGCGGATGACGGCCTCCGGATGTGCCTCAAGATTGAGCCACCACGCCGGATGTCCTTCGTCCCAGCCGTTCATAGCGAGTGAGATCAAATTCGGCCCGTCTTCGATGTGCCGATGATCACGCTTCGTTCCCTGCCGGACCGCCGTCCGATCGTCGTGAGCCGCATGGCTCCCCACCCACGGTTGTTCGACGTGGTCCAAAGAAGGCGGCCACCGCTGATGCGGTGAAGCGCACGGTGAACGCGCCAAGCCGTGTGCACGAACCAAGCAGGTGGCTTCTTCGCGGTCGTCGTTGTACTGGTCATCGGTAGGTCTCCTGTCCGGACCATTCATCTCTACGCAGGGCATACGTGAACGAGTCGAGCCAGTGACCTGATCGATGCAGCGACTCGGCGATCAAATGCCCCTCGCGGCGCATCCCGACGCGTTCCATCAACCGCCACGACCGTTCGTTGTCCACGAAGCAGCTGGCGGTGATGCGTCGCAAGCGGAGATCTCCGAAGCACAGATCTATCGCTGCCCGCACCGCCTCGGTCGCGTACCCATGCCCGGTGTGCGCCGGTGCAAGTGCCCATCCGAGCTCCGCTTGAACACGGTGCGCGGCGGCAGCGACCTCGGTCTGCGCCCAGGCGTCCTGCACGTCGAGCATCAGGTCGCCGATGATCTGGTTGTCGAGCTCGATGATGAGCGTCTTCTCGAGCGACGCGGGGCTACAGAACCACGCGGTGTGGTCCTCGAGCGTGCCGGGTCCGCGCGTGAGCCACTCGCTCACCTCGGGAAGGCGGCGGTATCGCCACGTCGCCTCGGCGTCTGACACCGTCGGGGGTCGAAGCGTGAGCCGTGTCGTGAAGATCGGGCCGAAGGTCATCGCGCACCTGACCTGACGAGGTCGGCGTTGATCGCCATGGCGGCCGCTGCGGCCATGCCCGCGGACGTGATCACGGACGCCCTCGGGTCGGTCGAGTTGCCGGCGGCCCAGACTCCGGGAACGGAGGTGCGGCCGGTGCTGTCAACAACCGGGAAGCCGCTGTCGTCGAGTGCACAGCCGAGACTGCGCAGGAGGTGAACGCCGCGTGGGACGTTCTGCGTACGGATGAACACTGCATCGCGCGGCACCGTCTGCCCATCGCGCAGCAAGACGCCGTGCAGCCGATCGTCCGCTACGACCACCCCTGCCAGTTCACCCTCGACCACCTTGATGCCACGAGCGGAGAGTGCAGCCGCGTCGTCGACGGTGAGCGCACACGTGTGCGGGAAGTAGACGACGTCGTGAGACCACTGTCGTACGAGCATCGCGTGGTCGACGGCGCCAGGGTGCGTGCCCAGTACCGCTAGTGCCTGGTCGCGCACCTCCCATCCGTGGCAGTAGGGGCAGTGGAGGACGTCGCGACCCCAGCGCTCGCGAGGACCAGCGATCGCCGGGATCTCGTCGGTGACACCCGCTGCGAGGAGTAGCCGTTCTGCCGTGACGACCGCGCCGTTGGCGAGCTGCAGCGTGAACCCGGGTTCGGCGCCGACGACATCGTCGAAGACGATCTCGACGCCATAACGTCGCACCTCCGTTCGGCCGACCTCGAGCAACTCGCTCGGCGGCATGCCGTCACGCGACAGGAAGCCCTGCATGTGGGCAGCGGGAGCGTTCCGGGGGCTGCCGCCGTCGACGACCAGAACGCTGCGCCTGGCTCGTCCGAGCACGAGGGCGGCGCTCAAACCAGCCGCGCCTCCGCCGATTACGACGACTTCGTATGCGAGCTCGCTGGGACTCGCCAGGTCGTCCCCGCACCACGCACACGTCGCGTGGTCATTGGAAGGCGTCGGCGTGGTCATCGTGGGTGCCGTCATTCGTTGCTCCTTCGTTCCGGCGTCCTTGAGGGCGGTCCGCTCGCGCTGGTCGCGGGTCGACCACGGGGCGGTTGTTGTCATGCAGCTCACGATGCGGGGCGCCGCTGGGCTGTCACTGACACGCCACTGACGTGAGCGAACGAACGGCGCGGTCATCGCCGACTGCGCAGTCGCGAGTAGCTTGGCGACTCCGGCACGGAATGCCTCGACGTCCGTCGAGGATCCCGATCCGGCAGCGACGTCGCCGAGGTCGCTGAGCACGGTTGCCTCCGTGGGATGACAGAGGATGAAGGGGACGGCGAGCGCCATCGCCGCCGCCACGTCGTTCCGGGCGACCGCGAGGAGTTGCCGACGCGCTGACGACAGGAGCGAACGAGAGGTGGTGGCCATGGCCGCACGCTGCGGCGCGCCGCTGACGCGGCGCTGACGTGTCGCTGCGACGACAACGACGTCAGCGGACGTTCAGCGCGGGGTCAGCGCGCCCGCGCAACGCGTCTCGTCGTCCACACGGAAGACGGGCGCCTCGACGACGAGTCGCACCGCTCGACGCTCGAGCGCCTGCGGAAGCAGCTCGCCGGCGCCGACGACGTCGCCGCCGTGAGCGACCCGCTGTCGGCGATCAGTGAGGATGGGACCACGAGCTACGTCGACGTCGCCTACACGATCGACGCGTTCGAGCCCGTTCACTTCGAGGACTTCTCGGCTGCGGCCGGCATCGCCCGCGCCGAGGGCGTAGGCGTCGAGGTCACGGGTGCCCTGGCCGCAATCGACGCGCCCGCGCCGACGAACGAGCTCATCGGCATCGTCATCGCCGTGATCGTCCTGCTGGTGGCCTTCGGCTCGGTCGTCGCCATGGGGCTGACGATCGTGAGCGCCCTGTTCGGGATCTTCGTCGGCCTCACTGCTGTCGGGCTCCTCTCGGCGTTCCTCGACGTGCCCGAGCTGTCGCTCATCCTCTGCGTCATGGTGGGGCTCGGGGTCGGCATCGACTACGCGCTGTTCATCGTCACCCGGCATCGGCAGCAGCTCCACGAGGGCATGAGCGTCGAGGACTCGGCCGCGACTGCCAACGCGACCGCTGGGATGGCCGTGCTGTTCGCCGGCACCACTGTCGTCATCGCCATCCTCGGCTTGTTCGTCATCGGTGTGCCGTCGCTCCAAGGCACGGCCGCCGCGGTCGCCGTGGTCGTCGCCGTGGCCATGCTCGCGGCGATCACGCTGCTGCCGGGCCTGCTCGGGCTCGCCGGTACGAAGATCGACAAGCTGTCGATCCACCGCCGCAGCCACGTCGCCAAGCCCGCCCACGCGACGTTCTCCGGGCGATGGGCCCACCACATCGGTGCCCGTCCTGTCCGCTACGCGCTTGCGAGCCTCGCCGTCCTCGTCGTCATCGCCGTCCCCGCCGTGAGCATGCGGATCGGCGTTGCTGATGACGGCAACGCCGCTCCCCACACGACCCAGCGGAAGGGCTACGACCAGCTGGCCGAGGCTTTCGGACCCGGGTTCAACGGGCCGATCCATGTCGTCGTGCAGTTGTCGTCGACAGCCGATGCCGTCGCTGTCGACCGCGTGCGCCAGGCGCTCGAGGCCGATGCGGCCATCGCCCAGGTCACGCCACCGATGGCGAACGTCAACGGCGACACCGTGCTGTTCACCGCCAACCCGACCACGTCGCCGCAGGACACGAAGACCGACATCCTCGTCCAGCGTCTACGCCGCGACGTCCTCCCCGGCGCGGTCGCCGGCACGGGTGCCACGGCGATGCTCACGGGTCAGGCGATGGTCACAGACCTGTCGGAGCGAGTCAGCGACCGGCTCCCGTTCTTCATCACCGCGATCGTCGGCCTGTCGTTCGTGCTGCTGATGATCGTGTTCCGCTCGCTGCTGGTCCCGCTGAAGGCGGCGGCGATGAACCTGCTCTCGATCGCCGCGGCGTATGGCGTCGTCGTTGCGGTCTTCCAGTGGGGCTGGGGCAAGGAGCTCATCGGACTCGAGCACACGATGCCCATCAACCCGTTCATGCCGGTGATGATGTTCGCCATCCTCTTCGGCCTCTCGATGGACTACGAGGTCTTCCTCCTGTCACGGGTGCGGGAGGAGTACGTCGCCAGCGGCGACAGCCGCGGCTCCGTCGTGCAGGGGCTGTCGAGCACCGCTCGTGTGATCACCTCGGCCGCGCTGATCATGATCAGCGTGTTCGGTGCATTCGTGCTCGGCGACGACCCCCTGGGCAAGATGTTCGGCGTCGGGCTCTCCGTGGCGGTGCTACTGGACGCCACGCTCGTCCGCATGGTCCTCGTCCCGGCGACCATGAGCCTCGCCGGCCGGGCGAACTGGTGGCTGCCCCGATGGCTGGACCGGGTCATGCCGCACGTCGACCTCGAAGGGGAGGTCCACGACGTCGAGAGCGTGGCATCCCACCCGGCTCCCGAGCTCGTCACGATCTGAGTCCGGCAGAGACGGACAACGACCAACTCCTCGAGCGCGTGCACGCACGAGGAACCACGCGCAGGGTCGCGCTCCGCCGATAGCCATCACTGCTGCAGGAACAACGAACGCCCCCGTCGGTGACGGGGGCGTTCGTCGTTCCGGCTTCGCACCGAAGAAGCCGGGGCGCGCCCTCGACGCACGAGCTGCACGTCTCAGACTCATTGACACCCGGGGCTAAGAGTATTAGCCTAAGCGCTAGTAGGACTAACGAGAGGACGAGCTATGGCCGCTGTCACCGCATCCGCCACCCTCACCCCGGCTGCACCCGCCCCCACCTGGTCGAAGGCCGCAGGCATCACGTATGTCGCAGCCTGGGTCGTCGGGCTGACCGCGTTCGGTGCCGGCCCGCCGAGCGATGCCACGGCCGCTGAAGTGGCCGAGTACTTCGCGAACCACTCGATCTCGACGACGATCCAGTCGCTTCTCATTCACGGCGTAGCGGCAGTCGCGCTGTTCGCGGTCCTTCGTGCAGTGCGCCGCACCGAAACGTCGAGCCGCGTGTCGCACGTCGCAGGCGTCGTCGGCGTCGCCCTCTCGTTGACGCAGCTCGCGCTCGACGGGTGGCGAAGCCTCGTCGCGAGCGGCTCGACGACCAAGAGGTTGGTCGAGGTGATCGACCGAGTCGACGGGTTCAAGATGTTCGCTTTCGCAGTGATGATCGGGGCGAGCGTCGGCGCCCTGCGCGCAGCGGGGGTGATCGGCCGGCGCATGGCGATCGTCGGCGTTGCTGCCACGGTGGCGCTCGTGGTGTCGGGAGTGGGATACGCCGCCGCGGTGGAGTCGTTGCGCGGGATCGCCGCGATCTCGCTCGTGCTCCTGCTCCTCTGGGTCGGTTACCTCGGCGTCGCCGCCGGGCGCCGCACGGTCTGATGCCCCGAGCCGGGCTCACGCCCGAGCGCGTCGTGGCCGAAGCGGCGATCGTGGCCGACGAGGGAGGCCTCGACCAGCTCACGCTCGCGGCCGTGGCACAGCGAGTGGGTGTCGCGCTGCCGTCGCTCTACAAGCACGTCGACGGACTCGATGGCCTCCGCCGCGAGCTCGCGATCCTGGGCATGCGCGAGCTCGCGGCTCGCCTCTCCAAGGCGGCGATGGGGCGTGTTGGCCACGGCGCCCTGGCAGCCGTCTCCCATGCCTACCGCGCCTTCGCCACTGAACGGCCAGGCCTCTACGCCGCCACCGTGCGGGCACCGAGCCCCGACGACGAGGAACACACCGCCGTGAGCCAAGACGCGCTCGACGTCGGCGTCGCCGTCATGCGCTCGTACGGCATCGAGCTCCCGGACGCCGTCCACGCGATCCGCATCTTCCGATCCGCCGTGCACGGCTTCGTCACCCAAGAAGCCACCGGCGCCTTCGGGATGCCCGAGAGCGTCGACGAGAGCTACCGCCTGATGATCGACGTCCTCGACGTCGCTTTTACCGCCTGGAAGGACAACCGGTGATCGCCACGCTCAAGAACCTCAACCTGGCGCTCCGTTTCGGCCTCGAGCTCACCCTCCTCGCTGCGCTCGCCATCTACTGCTGGCGAACGTTTCCGGCCGGCGCAGCTCAGGTGGCAGCGACGATCGGCGTCCTGATCGTCGTCATGGTCATCTGGGCAACCGTCGTCCACGGCGCGGGCGTTCCAGCGCCGGTTCGCGTCGCCGTCCAGGTGCTGCTCTTCGGTGTCGCCGTCGCATCCGCCGCTGCCCTCCGCCGGCCGGAGCTCGCTGCGATACTTGCGGCCGCCACCGCCGTCAACGCCGCGCTGATGGCGTTGTGGGGTCAGTGACGCTGGCGGCTCCGGACCACGCCGCGCCGGCCGGTCGAAGCAGACGACTGCCTCGCACCAGCCAGAACACGTAGAGGCGACGAGGGGAATCGAACCCCTGTACAGGGCTTTGCAGGCCCTTGCCTAAGCCACTCGGCCACGTCGCCGGGAGAGGTCAATGTACTCGCGGGATCCGGTGCCTGTGCTCCACTAGCGGGATGGCGAAGAAGGCGGGCGTCGGGGTTGCCGTCGCGCTCCTGGCGACGTGCGTGTGGAGCGCACCGGCGGGAGCGGCGAGTCGAACGTGGAAGGGAGGCGCGTCGTCGGTCGCGTGGTCGCAGCCCGGCAACTGGGTCGAGGGCGCTCCACCCGCCGACGGCGACAACCTCGTGCTGACCGGGAGCGGCCAGTTCGGCTCGACGAGCTACGACGACCTGGGCCCGTTGGTGCTGAGCGGCATCGAGTTCACCGGCAGCCATCGCGTCGTCAGCGGCCGGGACGAGAAGCTGCTCGTGGGTCCGGTGGTCGTGCGCGCACCGGTCGCCAGCATCGAGACTCCGCTCGTTCTCGGCGCCGACGTCGAGGTGCGCACGACACGCGTCGGGACGGGTAGCGGCGTCTACTTGTCCGACGTCTACCTCGAAGGACGGCGGCTGGCGATCAGCGGTGACGGCGAGACCAGGGTCGACGTCACCGGCCCCGGTCGCATCCACGTCGCCGGGCCCGGCTTCGCGACCGTCACCGGCGACGGTGACGACATCGCGCTCGACGTCTCCAACGGGTACGTGACAGCGCTCGACGACTTCGGGCACGTCACTCTCGCGGGTGGCAGCTTCGCGACGCGCGGGACGATGACCTCGTTCACTGCTCCCGGCGGAAGAGCCGGCATGACCGCACCCTCGTTCGGCGTGCCGTGGGTCGTGACCGGCGACATGCACCTCGGGTCGGGTCACGTCTTCGACCTCAACCTCGGCCTCGACGGCGCCATGGAACCGGTGCGCGTCGGCGGTCGCGTGCGGATCGATTCGGCACGGTTGGGCAGCACCGCCCTGATCTTCGCCGGGCGCACCCAAGGTCGGGTGCTGACGGTGATCGACAAGCAGAGCCCTGGCCCGGTCGAGGGCACGTTCGCTGATCTGCCCGAGGGATCGGTGATCTCGGTGCCCGATGCTGTGGTGCGACTCAGCTACGTCGGCGGCGACGGGAACGACGTGACGCTCACGGTCCTCGATGCTGGCTACATCGCCGTCGACAACCTCGGGGGCGTCTACGGCTTCGGCAACCAGCGCCACTTCGGCAGCATCGGGTTCCCGCTCACGCGTCCGATCGTCGCCGCAGCGGTCACGCCCGCGCGCGGCGGCTACTGGCTTGCTGCGACCGACGGCGGCATCTTCTCGTTCGGTGACGCCGGGTTCTTCGGTTCGACTGGTGCGATGAGGCTCAACCAGCCGATCGTGGGCATGACGGCGACGAAGTCGGGCCGCGGCTACTGGCTCGTGGCCTCCGACGGGGGCATCTTCGCCTTCGGCGACGCCGGCTTCCATGGATCGACCGGCAACGTCCGGCTCAACCGACCGATCGTCGGCATGACGGCGACACCGTCGGGCGAGGGCTACTGGCTGGTCGCTTCCGACGGCGGAATCTTCTCGTTCGGTGACGCCCGGTTCTTCGGGTCGACCGGGGCGATGAGGCTCAACCAACCGATCGTCGCGATGGCTTCGACGCCAACCGGAAGCGGCTATTGGCTCGCGGCGTCCGATGGCGGCGTGTTCACCTTCGGCGACGCGGGTTTCCACGGGTCGACGGGTCACATCCGGCTCAACCGTCCGATCATCGGGATGACGGCGAGTCGCACCGGCGGCGGTTACTGGTTCCTCGCCAGTGACGGCGGCGTCTTCGCGTTCGGGGATGCACCGTTCCTCGGCACGCCGCTGCGGCGCGAACGGCGATCGTCTGGAACCTTCGTCGCCGTCGCCACCTGACCCCGCAGCGGCACTGCTTCGGCTCAGTCGAGCAGGGGACGGACCTCGTCGGAGTCGAGCGTGGCGAGGATCGCTTCGGCGAGGTGACGTGCTGACGGCGCGTCGAGCTCGACGGCGACGCGCTCGGCGCCGCCCCAGACATCGATGCACAGCGCGTGGTCGACCGGCGCGTCCTGAGGGTGGTCGAAGTACACGACCGCTCGATCGACGGTGAACCACTCGTCGCCTGCCGCGTCGCGTGCGCTTCCTCGAACGGCGGCGGTCGTCGTGACGTAGGTGCACATCGCTACGCGAGCTCCCGTCCGAAGAACGACCAGATCTGCTTCCATCCGTCCTTCGCTGCCTCGAGCCGGTACGACGGACGATCGACGCTGAAGAACGCGTGCCCTGCGCCGTCGTAGCGGTGGAACTCGTAGGTCTTGCCGTGCTCCTGCAGGGCAGCCTCCATCGCATCGACGTCTTCGGGTGACGGGCTCCGGTCCTCGTTCCCGAACAACCCCAGCAGCGGGCATCGGAGCTGCGGGGCGAGCGAGATGTCTGCCCGACCGCCGTAGCAGTCGACGGCTGCGTCGACCTCGAGCGTGCACGCCGCCAGCCACGACTGACGGCCGCCGCTGCAGTAGCCGATGACGCCTACCTTTCCGTTCGACGACGGCTGATCGCGCAGGAACCCGATCGCGCCCTGCGCGTCTCCCAGAAGCTGATCATCGGGAACACCGCCTGCGTCACGCGCGGCGGCTGCCGCGTCCGCCGGCTTCGCGCCCGGCGCGTACCGGTGGAACAGGTTCGGCATCACAGCGGCGTACCCGTACGCAGCGAAGGTGCGGGCGATCTCCTTCGTCGCCCGGTCGTAGCCGGGCATGTGGTGGAGGACGAGCACACTCGGGACGACACCGTCGGCGATGTCGACCGGTCTGGCGAAGTACGCCTCGATCTCGTCGCCGCCGTCGGCGGTGATGGTGATCGTCTCGGCACGTATCGCGTCGCTCGCCATGCGTGAGTATGGCGCGGCCAGTACGTTCCGGAGCATGTCTGCCACGGTCGATCGGCTCGGTGAGCCGGTGTCCGACGACATCCAGCTCGTCGGTGTTTCCCGCATGCGGGAGTACGGCCGCGACTGGCTCCACGTCAGCTATCGCCAGGGCGAGTAGTGATGGAGATCCGCTGGGTCGCCGTCGCGATCGACTGCGAGTGGGCCGAGCCAGTCGCCCGGTTCTACGAAGGGCTGCTCGGCTTCGAGATCACCGACCTCGGACCCGGCGGTCGCTGGGCCCAGCTGTTCCACCCTGACGGCGGCGTGCATCTGAACATCCAGGGCGAGGAGTGGTACCGACCGCCGACCTGGCCCGAGCGGCCCGGGGAGCTCACGAAGATGTTCCACTTCGAGGTGCAGGTCGACGACGTCGAGAGCGCGGTGGCTCGGGCGGTCGAGCTCGGAGGAACCGAGGCTCCCTGGCAGCCGCCTGACCGGAACCGCGAGCGGATGCGGATCGTGCTCGACCCCGCTGGCCACCCGCTCTGCCTGTTCCTCGAAGGGGAGTAGCGCGTGCCACCGTTCCACGAGATCCAACGCCGGCTCGCGGACGCGATGAGCGCGAACACCCCAGCGAGCGGCGTCGACCACGTCCTGATCGCGCTGCCGTCGTTCAGCGTCGGCGAATCGTTGCTGTCGCACTACGTCGACCGGATCCCGGGGCTCGAGCACCGCTATCTGCTCGCAGTCCTGATGTTGCACCGGATCCCGACGTGCGACTTCGTCTTCGTGTCGTGCCGCGCACCGGAGCAGGAAGTCGTCGACTACTACCTCTCGCTGTTGCCGGCCGCGCAACGCGATGCGGCTCGGCGACGGTTGCACATCCTCGAGGTTCCCGACCCGAGCGGCCGGGCCGTTGCCGCGAAGCTGCTCGATCGTCCCGATCTCATGGAGCAGGTCCGCTCTCTCGTCGCCGGCCGTACCGCGGTGATCGAGCCGTGGAACGTGCAGGCCGACGAAGTGGCACTCGCGGAGGCCCTCGACGTGCCGGTGAACGGCACGAGCCCGGCCCTCTGGCCGCGTGCCTTCAAGAGCGCGGGGCGACGTCTCTTCCGCGAGGCGAATGTGCCCGTGCCGACCGGGCGCGAGGACGTGCGATCGCTCGACGAGGTCGCTGCAGCTGTCGACGCCATCAGGCGCGAGTCACCCGCTGTGGCGGGCGTCGTCGTGAAGCTCGACGACAGCGGTGCAGGCGATGGCAACGTCGTCATCGATCTGCGTGAGCCGGATGCGCTGGCGCGCGCCCTCGCGGCGATGCCGGAGTGGTACGTAACCGATCTCGCCGCGGGTGGTGTCGTCGAGCAGCTGATCACCGGCCAGGTGGTGACGAGTCCGAGCGTTCAGGTCGACATGCTCCCGGACGGTTCCGTGCGCGTGCTCGCCACGCATGAGCAGGTGCTCGGAGGTGCGACCGGCCAGGTGTACATGGGATGCCGCTTCCCCGCCGATCCCGCGTACGCGCCGGAGCTGGCGAGGCACGGTCGAGCCGTGGGCCAGCTCCTCGCACATCACGGAGCTCGGGGAAGAGCGGGGATCGACTTCATGGCTGCGAAGGGTGCCGACGCCCGGTGGGACCTCTTCGCTCTGGAGATCAACCTGCGCAAGGGCGGCACCACCCACCCGTACGCGGTGCTGCGCAACCTGGTGCCGGGGCGGTACGACGACGAGCTCGGCCAGTGGATCGCCGACGCAGACAGTTCGCCGCGCGCCTACTGGTCGACCGACAACCTCGTGGATCCCGCCTGGCACGGCATGCCTCCTTCGGCCGTCATCGATGCTGTCGCGGCCGCGGGTCTGCCGTTCGACATCGAGCGCGGAACGGGCGTGGTGCTCCACATGCTGTCGGGACTGGCCATCGACGGGAGGCTCGGCCTGACCGCCATCGGCCACGACGACGCACACGCAGGTGCCTTGTACGAAGCAGCGGCCACAGCCATCGGAGAGGCCGTGCCCGTCTAGGCGCCCGGAACCGGACGTACCTCCGCGAGGCGGTTCGCGGCATATGGGTCCTGCCCACTCGGATCCCAGCAGACGGCCGCTTCCCATGCGGCGGACGCTTGCGATGCGATGTCGTGCAGCTCGTCGTCGAGCGCCGCTGCGTTGTACGGCAGGACCAGGTCGAGCTCGGGAACGTCGACGTGCGACTCGTCCCAGTCGATCAAGCCAACGGCATCCTCGGTGATCAGCACGTTCCTCGGGTTGGGGTCGCCGTGGACGACGCAGGTGCGGGTTCGGACCAGCCGCGCCCACGCGGCGCGACATCGAGCGACGCCCTCCGCTGGCATCGCGCCGAGGTCGACCTTGGTCCCCGTGTCGGCGTCCAGCAGGTCGATCGACGAGCGCCACCCCGGGCGTTGAGGCCAGCCCTTCGTCAGGCGGTGGAGCGTTCGGAGCGCCTCGGCGACGCGCCGCCAGTCGTCGGGCGTCGCCGGCGTGCGCCCATCGAGGTGCGTCATGACCATGAGTCCGTCGACGAACAGCCGGCCGTCCGTCGTCGGGATCGGCAGCGGAACCGACAGCCCTTCGGCATCGAGGTGTCGCATCAGCGCGGCTTCCCACGCGAGGTCGTCGTCACTCCGCCGTCCCAGTCTCCCCACGGCTGGGCGCCCGTTGACGTCGATGCTCCAGACATCGTTCGCGACGCCTCCGGTGAGGCGCTCGATACGCGTCACGCGCGGACCCCAGAGCTCCAGCGCGGTCCACCCCACGGGCTACATCATGACGGAGGCTTCGCGGCCGGGTGCCGCGAGATGGCGCCAAGCTCTCGCGCATGGCGATGCTTCGACAGATCGTGATCGACAGCGACAACCCTGCGGTGCTCGCTCGCTTCTGGGCCGCGGCGCTCGACGACTTCGACGTGCTGCCTTACGACGACGCCGAGATCGCGAGGTTGGCCGCGTTGGGGTTCACGCCAGAGACGGATCCGTGCGTCATCGTCGGAGGACCAGGCCTCGAGCTGTGCTTCCAGCGCATCGACGAGACGCGGCACGGGAAGCGACCGCTGCACCTCGACATCGCAGCCGTCGATCGAACACGAGAGGTCGAGCGCCTCGTCGCGCTCGGTGCGTCCGTGCGCCAGCACTTTGACGACCACGACTGGTTGGTCGACCCCGAGGGCAACGACTTCTGCATCACCGAGCCATAGGGTCGTCCGCGCTTGCGTCGGGCGCCCTAGGGGAGTTTGCTTCGCCTCGTGGGGGACGCGATCACGACCACGCTCGACTACGACGGAGGCCGCGTAGTCACTGCCCACGTCCCGGAGGATGGGATCGATGCCGTCGTCTTCGCTGCTGACGGCGGATGGCACGGCGCCCGCTTGGTCGATGCGCTCGAACGAGCAGGAGCCACTTCGGTGGCGGTGGTTGCCGTCGACGGGATGCCGCACGACGAGGGGCGGTTCTCCGAGTACGTGCCGGGCATCGACGACGGCAGGTTCGCCGCGCACGAGTCGTTCTTCGTGGACGATGTGCGCACGTGGGTCGAGTCTGCGATCGACGTCGAGCTGGGGTCGCAGAGCACAGCGGTGTGGGGTGCGTCGCTCGGCGCGGAGTTCGCTCTTGCTATGGGCATGCGTCACCCCGACGTGTTCGGTGCGGTCTTCTCGGCGTCGCCCGGTGGTGGGTACCGCCCGCCGATCGCGTTCGCCTCAGCGCTTCCTGCGGTGTACCTCGTGGCCGGCAGTGACGAGCCGTTCTTCGCCGAGAACGCCAAGCGGTGGCTCGAGGCACTCGAAGGTGCGTCCGCCGACGTGATCATGCACGTTCGCAAAGGCGATCACGGTGGCGCGTTCTGGTACGAGGAGCTGCCTCTGATGGTCGCGTGGGCGTTCCGCGGCGACTGAAAGCGAGTGGGCGATGGCACGGTGTGTGGGGCGGAGCCAAAGGACAGGGGAGCAGTGCGGCCGCAGCGCCGCCGCCGGCGCGACCACCTGCTACTACCACGGCGAGCGACTCGCCGAGACGACCGCCGCGCCACGCAGCCGTCCTCGCCGTCCTGGGCGCGGGGGATCGCCGCCCGGCGCGTTCACCACGAGGTTGTTGTCGAAGCGCACGTGGAGCGACTTCGAGCGCCTCTTCGCACCAGGAACCGGATGGGGTCGTTGTGCATGCCTCTTCGCGCTCGACGCATCACGCGCGACGCGCGGCGGGACGTGGGCCCAGCAACGTGAGACCAACCTCTCGACGATGCGCTCGTTGCTCGATGCCGGACGGTCACACGGGATCCTCGTGTACGACGGCCGGACGCCGGTCGGGTGGTGCCAGTTCGTGAGGCGTCAGCACCTACGTCCGGCGCTGATCGGTCGATCGGAAGCCGAATGGTTCATCACCTGTTTCGTGGTCTCTCCGCAACATCGCGGCAACGGTGCGACGTCGGTGGCTCTACGTGCCGCGGTCGACGCCATCGCCAGCAACGGCGGAGGAGTCGTTGAGGCCTATGCCACGGCGATCGCACCTGGGCCGCCGCCGACAGCGAAGAACAAGGACCTGTACGAGGAAGGCGGTGTCCTGTTCTGGGGCGGCACACCACGGGTCCAGTACGGCCTGGAGGTCGACGGGGTCGGCCCCGTCGCTGCGCTGTTCCGCAGCCGCCGGTCGATGCACAACGCTCCACTCGGTGGCACCGTCGACCTCTACCGGCGGGAAGGGTTCCAGGCGGTCGAGATCCTCCCTCGCCCGAAGTCGGCGCTCGTCGACCGGATCGTGATGCGGCGCCGCGTCTGACGGTGTGTCTCCCGCGACGGGCGCGCCTACGTCGGGAACGCGCGCCGAACCCAGTCGCGCTCGGCTTCGAAGGTGAGCGCCTGCACCGCTTCATCGACCTGGAGCCACTCGACGACGAACTGCGGTTCGCTTTCCACCCGGGAACTGCTCAGCGCCGTCGCTGCGAAGTAGGTCTCCGACCTCCGCACGTGGGTTGGCCCGCTCGTGGGGCTGTCGTAGTCGAACTCGACGATCTTCGTTCCGAGCGGCCGCACCACCTCGACGTCGACGTAACCGCTCTCCTCCCGGAGCTCGCGAACGGCCGCGGTGACAGCGTCCTCGTCCGGTTCGATGTGACCCTTCGGCAGCCGAACCTCGTTGGTCCTCCGGAGGACGAGGACACGTCCGCTCGCATCACTGAGGACAACACCTGCAGCGTCGTACTGGATCTGCCGGCTCACGCCTCCGAGTCTGTCGCCCGACTTGCCGCAGAAGGCGCCCATCGGTCCGGCAGTGGGTGGTGTCGCAGCGGTCGTCGCGAAGTCGAGGTCGCTTGCGTTCGTGAGCCTCGTCTGGGCGTTCCACATCGGCGTCGATCGACTCCTCGGTTACGGGCTCAAGCTGCGCGAGCGCTTCACGAGCACGCACCTCGGCGAGATCGGCAGAGTCAGTCGGCCCGAAGCTTGAACGTGGCGCCGGTGGCGTCACTGGCGACGGCGAGCCGCCCGTACGGAGTGGTCTCGGCGGGCATCACCGTCTTGCCGCCGAGGCGTTCGACCTCGGCCAACGTCGAGTCGACATCGTCGACAGCGAAGTACACCGACCAGTGGCTCGGCACGCCCTCGGGCAGGAAAGCGCTCGCGTCCATGACACCCGCGTTCTCGCCGTCGCCGACGCTGAGCACCGCGTACCGGAAGTCGGGGCTCTCGTTCGAGCGGTCGACGTTCGCCCAGCCGAACACCTTCTCGTAGAACCTGAGCGCCGTGTCGTAGTCGCGGGTGTGGAGCTCCCAGTGGCACGGTGCGCCCGAGGTCGCGACGACACCGCCACGGTGCTGGCCCGGCTGCCACATGCCGATCGCCGCACCGGTGGGGTCGCCGACCATCGCCATCACGCCGAGATCGCCGACGGGCATGGCGTCGACGTGCACCTCGCCGCCGTTCTCCTTCGTCGCTCCGACCGCCGCTGCCGCATCGGGCACGGTCAGATAGACCGACCACACGTCGGGCATTCCGCCCGGCTGGGCCTGCATGAGCCCGGCGACCATCTCACCTCGGAGCGAGAAGTTCACGTAGCCGCCGAAGTCGGGCCCCGTGCTCTCGGCGGTCCACCCGAAGAGGCTCCCGTAGAACTCGATGCTCTTGTCGATGTCGGACGACATCAGGTCGACCCAGCAGGGCGCGCCGGGTGGGACGTCTTCGCGGATGGTCATGGTGTCCCCTTCCTTGGCTTCGAGGTTGTTCATCTGCCGGTACGACGACCACGGCCTCGCGAACTCATCGCGGACGTCGAGGAATGTCACGCGACGACCGGCGTTGACGTCAGGCATGGACCCGAACGACTTCAACGCGGCGATCATCGAGGAGTTCCGCGCCAACGGCGGCAAAGTGGGCGGACGGTTCCAGGGCGCGCCGATGATCCTCGTCCACCATCGGGGGGCGAAGACCGGGCAGGAACGGGTGTCGCCGCTCGTGTACCAGGCGGTCGGCGATGCCTTCGTCGTGTTCGGCTCGAAGGGAGGCGCGCCGACGCACCCGCAGTGGTACTGGAACCTCGTCGCCAACCCCGACACCGTTGTCGAGGTCGGCACCGAGACGATCGAGGTGCGGGCGCGAGTCGCCGAAGGTGAGGAGCGGGAGCGGATCTGGTCGAAGCAGAAGGAGCTCATGCCCGGCTTCGCCGACTACGAGAAGAGGGCTCAGGGGCGCGAGATCCCCGTGGTCGTCCTCGAGCGGCGGGCGTAGCGGAGGGTCAGGCCGCCTTCTCGAGGATGTGCACGCCGCAGGCTTGGCCGAGCCCGATCACATGGGCGAGGCCCACCTTCGCGCCCGCGATCTGACGGTCGCCCGCCTCCCCGCGGAGGTGGTGGCAGATCTCCCAGATGTTCGCGATGCCGGTGGCGCCGATGGGGTGTCCCTTCGACTGCAGGCCGCCCGACACGTTCACCGGCGTGGTCCCATCACGCCACGGCGCACCCGACTCGAAGAACGACACCGCCTCGCCCTCCTTGCAGAGCATGAGGTTGTCGTAGTGGACGAGCTCGGCGGTTGCGAAGCAGTCGTGCAGCTCGACGAGGTCAAGATCCTCGGGCGCGACCCCGGCCGCCTCGTACGCCTGCTGTGCCGCCTGGCGGGTGAGCGTGTTGACGTCCGGGAGGATCTGGCACGCCTCCTGCCACGGGTCGGTCGTGAGTACCGACGCCGACACCTTCACCGCTCGCTTCTGCTGCTCGGTCGACAGCGACTTCAGGCGCTCGCCCGACACGACGACGGCGGCAGCGGCTCCGTCACAGTTCGCGGAGCACATCGGCCGGGTGTTCGGGTAGGCGATCATCACGTCGTTCTTGATCTCGTCGAGCGTGAACCGCTTCTGGTAGGTCGCGAGCGGGTTCAGCGTCGAGTGCGCGTGGTTCTTCTCCGAGATCCGAGCGAACACGTCGAAGTTCGCGCCGCCGTACTTGTGGCCGTACTCCATGCCGACCTGCGCGAACACGCCAGGCATCGACGCCGTGCCGATACGCCCGTCGGTCGACCCGACGGCACCGAAGCGACCTGACGGCGTCCACTCGTCCTTGCTCGGGCGCTGGCCACCGCCGCCGAGGAGCCCCGCTCCGGCCAGCTTCTCGACGCCGACGGCGAGCCCCATGTCGCACTCGCCTGCCTTGACGGCCATGATCGCCGTGCGCAGTGCCGTGGCGCCGGTCGCGCATGCGTTCGCGACGTTGTAGACGGGGATCCCGGTCTGGCCGATCTGCTTCTGTAGCTGCTGACCGACGCCGGCGTTCGCGTTCATGAGGCTGCCGCAGGCGAGGATGCCCATGTCCTTCATCTTCACGCCACCGTCGGCGAGTGCTGCTCGGGCGGCCTCGGCGGCCAGATCGACCACGTCCTTGTCCGGGTGCTTCCCGAACTTGGTCATGTGGATGCCGAGGATCCAGATGTCGTCGGTTGCCATTGCTTCTCCTGTCCCCCTACGCGATCGGCTCGAAGCCGAAGTTGATCGCCTCGGTGCCGTTGCTGTCGGTCCCGACCGGAACCGTCGTCAGCCGCACCTTCATCCCGAGCTGCACGTGCTCCGGCGTCGGCTCGATGTTCACCAGGTTGCCTCGCACGCTCGTCCCGTCGCAGTCGAACACGCCCGCGACGAACGGCACCGGGACACCGGGTGCGGCGAACGTCACGATCGTGAACGCCCGCAGTTCGCCCTCGGTCGGGATGTCGACCTTCGTGAACTCGTCGCCTTCGCACGACGCGCACGCGTTGCGCCGATCGAAGAACCGGGCGCCGCAGCTCGTGCACTCATTGGCGACCAAGTGGGGTTCGGGCTCGAGCGCCAGGTACTCGACGAAGGGCACGCGGTTGGCCATGGCCGAGAGGTCTATCGCGAGCTGCCGCCGCGAGTCGACCTCCCGTATGCGATGACTCAGATGCCGTAGCTCTTCGCGAGCAGATCGCGGAGCTGTTCCGGCGGGGTCGCGCCTCGCGCCTCGACGATGAAGCCGGACTCGGGCGGCACGACCACCCTCGCCGGCGGTGGGTCGGCCTCGATAGCGTCGGCAACCGCAACTGCGACCGCCCGGGGATCGTCGTTCTGCCGCATGGATGCGGCGTGGTTGCGAACGAGCGTCGACAGCGGCTCGGCGTACGGCGACGACGGATCGACCGATGCCAGGACCTCGTCGACGTCCTGCGTCATCCGGGTGTCGTACGCACCTGGCGCCACGTTCGTGACGGCTATCCCGAAGCGCCCGACTTCGCCTGCGAGGCTCTCGCCGATGGCATCCAGTGCGTGCTTCGACGCCGCGTAGGCGGCGAGGAACGGCGGCGCGACGAAGGCGGCGATCGACGTGACGTTCACGATGTGACCGCTGCGGCGCTCGCGCATGTGGGGGAGCGCGGCCTGGATCACGCGCAGCGCGCCTAGGACGTTGGTGTCGAAGACCGCGGCGAACTCGTCGACCGCCGTCTCCTCGACCGCTCCGGCGGTGCCGATCCCTGCGTTGTTCACGACCACGTCGAGCCGCCCGTGCCGAGCGATGACGGTCTTGATCGCTCGGCGTACGGAACCGGTGTCGGTGACGTCGAGCGTCTCCACCTCGAGCGCCGCTCCGTCGCCGTCGCCGTCCGCGATGGTGGCGCGAAGGGCCTCGGAATGGGCCGGATCCCGCATCGTCGCCACGACCCGATGGCCACGCCGCACCAGTTCTGCGGCGGTGAGGAGACCGAAACCGCTCGACGTGCCCGTGACGAGGATGACACCCATGGCCCAAGTGTGGTCGCGGCCGGACGTGCGCACACGGGGGCTAGTCCTTGCTCAAGACGTGACTAGTTCGTGCCGATGCAATGCCTGGCGGGTTCCCCTGCCGGCGGCGGCGAAGGACGAACCATGGTGGTTGCATCGTGACGGGCGCAGAGCGGGAGGAGTCCCCGCTGAACCGGCTCCGCATCGCGCGTCGAGCGCGGCAGTCGGCGCTGCAGAACGACCTCCGGCAGCTGCACGAGGACCTCGCGCGACTGCAGGAGTCGACCGGAGATTCGGGCCGCACAGGCGGCAAGCTGCGCCGATGACGTCACCTCGTCTCGGTCACGCCGAGGTGGCGTCGCTCGAGATAGCGCGTCGCTTCGCTCGCACCCTGGCGACGGATGACGACCTCAGCGAGGGCGAGCGAGCCGTCATCGCTCGCGGCTTGTTGCATCACCTCGAGATCGTGTGGCGGGCGGTCGCACCCGCGTCCAGCGAGCGCAGGTGATCACCCGCCGCTGAGGACGCCAGCGGTCGTTGGGCGGCGCTGCGTCAGTGCCCGACGTACTCGGCGAGGTGCTTGCCGGTGAGCGTCGACCGCTGGCTCACGAGCTCAGCCGGTGTCCCCTCGAACACGATGCGCCCCCCGTCGTGACCGGCGCCGGGGCCGAGGTCGATGATCCAGTCGGCGTGCGCCATCACCGCCTGGTGATGCTCGATGACGATGACGGACTTCCCCGAGTCGACGAGTCGGTCGAGCAGCCCGAGGAGCTGCTCCACGTCGGCGAGGTGGAGCCCCGTCGTCGGCTCGTCGAGGACGTAGATGCCGCCCTTGTCCTTCATGTGGGTCGCGAGCTTGAGCCGCTGACGCTCACCGCCCGACAACGTCGTGAGCGGCTGGCCCAGGGTGAGGTAGCCGAGGCCGACGTCCTTCAGGCGTTCCAGGATCGTGTGGGCGGCGGGCGTCTGCGCTTCGCCTTCGGAGAAGAACTGCTCGGCCTCGTCGACCGGCATCGCGAGCACCTCGCTGATGTTCCGTCCGCCGAGCTCGTACTCGAGCACCGCCGCCTGGAAGCGCTTGCCGTCGCAGTCTTCGCAGGTGGTCGCGACGCCGGCCATCATGCCGAGGTCGGTGTAGATCACGCCGGCGCCGTTGCAGGTCGGACACGCTCCTTCCGAGTTGGCGCTGAACAACGCAGGCTTCACCCCGTTCGCCTTCGCGAACGCCTTCCGGATCGGCTCGAGCAGTCCGGTGTAGGTCGCGGGGTTGCTGCGGCGGGAACCGCGGATCGCGCCCTGGTCGATGGCGACGACATCGTCGAGCCCGACAACGGAACCGTCGATGAGCGAGCTCTTCCCGGAGCCGGCGACGCCGGTGACCACGACGAGGACGCCGAGCGGGATGTCGACGTCGACCTTCTGCAGGTTGTGGGTGTCAGCGCCTCGGACCTCGAGCGCGCCTGAGGGAACGCGAACCTCGTCCTTCAGCCTGGCTCGATCGTCGAGGTGACGCCCGGTGATGGTGTCGCTCTTCCGGAGGCCGTCGACGGACCCCTCGTAGCAGACGACGCCGCCACCGGATCCGGCACCCGGACCGAGGTCGACCACGTGATCCGCGATGGCGATGAGGTCGGGCTTGTGCTCGACGACGAGGACAGTGTTTCCCTTGTCGCGCAGCTGCAGCAGGAGGTCGTTCATTCGCTGGATGTCGTGCGGATGCAGACCGATCGTCGGCTCGTCGAACACGTACGTCACGTCGGTGAGCGACGAACCGAGATGGCGGATCATCTTCGTCCGCTGCGCCTCGCCGCCCGACAGCGTCCCCGACGGGCGCTCGAGCGACAGGTACCCGAGGCCGATCTCGACGAAGGAGTCGAGGAGGTGCTGCAGCCCGACGAGCAGCGGTGCGACCGACGGTTCCTTCAGCCCGCGGACCCAGTCGGCCAAGTCGCTGATCTGCATCGCGCAGGCGTCCGCGATGTTGATGCCCTTGATCTTCGACGATCGGGCCTCGGCGGTCAGCCGGGTCCCGTCGCACTCCGGACACGTGGTGAACGTGACCACACGCTCGACGAACGCCCGGATGTGGGGCTGGAGCGCATCGACGTCCTTCGACAGGTACGACTTCTGGATGCTCGGGATCAGCCCTGCGTAGGTCAGATTGATCCCGTCGACCTTGATCTTCGTCGCTTCGCGGTAGAGGAGGTCGTGGAGCTCCTTCTTGTTGTACTTCCGGATCGGCTTGTCGGGATCGAAGTAGCCGCTCCCGCGGAAGATGCGGCCGTACCAGCCCTCCATGCTGTAGCCGGGGACAGTGATGGCACCCTCGTTGAGCGACTTCGTGTCGTCGTAGAGCTGAGTCAGGTCGAAGTCGTTGACTCGACCCATGCCCTCGCAGCGCGTGCACATGCCGCCGAGCCGGTTGAACGTGGCCTTCTCGGTCTTGGTCTTGCCTGGGCCACGGTCGACGGTGATCGCACCGCTCGCTCGCACCGAGGCCACGTTGAACGAGAACGCGTTCGGCGGACCGATGTAGGGCTTGCCGAGCCGGCTGAAGAGGATGCGCAGCATCGCGTTGGCGTCGGTGACGGTGCCCACCGTCGACCGGGCGTTGGGCCCCATGCGCTCCTGGTCGACGATGATCGCCGTGGTCAGGCCGTCGAGCAGGTCGACGTCTGGCCGCGCGAGCGTCGGCATGAAGCCCTGGACGAACGCGCTGTAGGTCTCGTTGATGAGCCGCTGCGACTCGGCGGCGATGGTGCCGAACACGAGCGAGCTCTTGCCTGATCCGGACACGCCCGTGAAGACGGTGAGCCGCCGCTTCGGGATCTCGACGTCGATGTTCTTGAGGTTGTTGACCCGCGCTCCGTGCACGCGGATCATCCCGTGGGAGTCTGCGATGTGGGTGGTGGGCGCCGCCGTGACCCCGGCCTGGCTCTTCCTGCTCACGACGTCGATCTAAGCAGCTGGGCTGCGGGCGGCCTGGCGGCCACGGCTCACCCGCTTGGCTAGACGCGCTCGATGATGATCGCCGGGGCCATGCCGCCGGCGGCGCACATGGTGACGAGGCCGACCTGCTTGTCCTGGCGCTCGAGCTCGTCGAGGATCGTGCCGATCAGGATCGCCCCGGTGGCGCCGATCGGGTGACCGAGGGCCATGGCTCCACCGTTGACGTTGACCTTGTCGCGGTCGAGGTCGAGGTCGCGCTGGAACTTCTCGGAGACGACGGCGAACGCCTCGTTGATCTCCCAGAGATCGATGTCGTCCACCGTCATCCCGGCCCGCTTCAGGACCTTCTTCGCGGCAGGCACCGGAGCGTTGAGCATCAGCGTCGGGTCGTCGCCCATGTTCGCGGACGCCACGACTCGCGCCCGCGGCTTGAGCCCGTGGGCCTTCACGTAGTCCTCGCTCGCATAGAGCACGGCGGCTGCACCGTCGACGACGCCGGAGGAGTTGCCCGCGTGGTGGACGTGCTCGATCACGAGGTCGGGGTACTTCTGGTTGATCAGCTCGCGGAACGTGGGCGTGTTCTCGTCGCGCCGGTAGTCGGCGATCGCACCGAAGCTCGGCTGCAGGTTCGCCAGCGAGTCGGCGGTCGTGCCAGGGCGCGGGAACTCCTCGTGGTCGAGGGCGAGCGTGCCGTCGAGGTTGTAGACGGGGACGAGGCTCCTGTCGAAGCGGCCTTCCTTGATCGCGATCTCGGCTCGGCGCTGCGACTCGGCCGCGTGCTCGTCGAGCGTGCGGCGGTCGATCTTCTCCATCGACGCGATCGCATCGGCGCACACGCCTTGGTGCGACTGCGGGTGGATCTCCTGCAGGTGCGGGTTGAGCGCGCCGATCGGCAGCGCGCCCTTCTTCGGGAGCGACATCATCTCGGTGCCGCCACCGATCACCAGATCCTCCTGGCCCGCCATGACCATGGCTGCCGCGAAGTTGTTGGCGGTGATGCCGGACCCGCAGAAGCGGTCGAGGGTGACGCCGCTGGCGCGGATGTCGTAGCCGGCGTCGAGTGCAGCCATGCGGCCGAGGTCTCCGCCCTGTTCGGACACCTGGGCGCTCGTGCCCCACACGATGTCGTCGACCTCGGCCGTGTCGTATCCGTTGCGGTCGACGAGGGCCTTCAACACCGTCGCTGCGACGTGCTGCGGATGAAGGTGCGCGAGCGCGCCCTTGCCCTGCTTGCCGATGCCGCGGGGCGTGCGGCAGGCGTCGATGATGAAGGCTTCACCCATCGTGGGTCCTTTCGTCGAGGGCGTTGCGGCAGACCGTAGCGGGGCAGGCGTCAGCTGCTCATCCAGGTCACCTGGGGCGGACGCACGGAGGCCATCACGAGCTTGCCGTTCTGGTCGGTCAGAGCAAGGTAGGCCTCGAGTCCGCCCGTGTCGTCGCGCACCAGCCCAGGAGGGATCGCCGACAGCATCAGCTTGATGCGGCCGATCCTCGTCGGCTCGCCGCCGCCGGGATCGAGGTCGAGCCAGCACAGGTAGAGGAACCGGTCACCCGGCTTGCCGTGGACGTACGGGCTGCGGAAGTCGTCGTCGCGGTGGACGACCATGACGTCGAAGCGCGCGCTCGGCGCGTCACCTGGAACGAGGTCGACCACCTCTGCACCCTTCTGGATGCCGAGGTGGACGTTCGAGTGCTCGCCGACGATTCGGCCTGGAAGCCGCTCGCCGACGATGCGCATCCGCAGCTGGGCCACTGCCTCTCAGGCCGGAACCGTGCTGCCGTACAGCATCTCGGCCATGTTCGAGTAGTAGAAGCGGTCCTTCGCTTGCTCCGACGTGTCGGCGAGCGTCTCCTCGAACTTCGCCAGCGGGTCCTTGCCGCCTTCGGGGTGCGGGTAGTCCGTGGAGAACATGAACAGCTCGTCGCCGCCCTCGCCCGCGGCGTCGATCATCCAGCCGACGTCCTCGCCCGGGAACGGGGTGAACTTGAGGTGCTTGCGCACGTAGTCGCTCGGCTTGTGCTCGAGGCGGCGCAGCGGCTCCTCCGTCCGCTTGAAGGCCCGGAGTCCGTAGTCGAGGTGGCGCAGCCAGCTCACGACCCACCCGGCGCCCTGCTCGATGCAGCCACCGCGGAGGTTCGGGAACCGATCGAAGATCCCGTCGTAGATAAGCGCGCCGAGGAACAGCTCGGGGGAGTGATGGATGGCGAGAAAGTCCTTCGACCGGATGTTCTCGCCGCCGCCGAGGTGATCGGTGACCGGCATCGCGTTGTTGTGGAAGGCGCGGTCGAGGAGGCGACCGCCACCGCCGACGTGGAGGACGAACGGGACGTTCGCCTGCGCCAGCGTGTCCCACACCGGATCGAGGTCGGGGTGCGTCGGTGCCAGCTCGCCTGCAGCCGTCGACGGCACCATCACGGCCTTGCAGCCGATGTCGATGGCGTCGGCGACCTGCTTGGCGGCGCGCACCGGATCGGCAAGTGGGACGAACGCGACCGGCAGGAGACGCGGATCGTCCTTGCAGAACTCGGCGACAGCCCGATCCTGCGCAGCAGCGCCCGCGTAGAGCCGATCGAGGTCGCGACCGCTGAACATCGCGGTGGCGAAGGTGGCGAAGACCAGCTGCGCCTCGAACCCGAAGAGGTCGAGCACGCGGCTGCGCTCGACGGGGTCGAACGCGCCCATCGCCGTCCACCCCTTGTCCTGCAGCAGACGCTCTTCCGCCTCTGCCGCGACGGACGGGTCGGTGCGGCGCTTCTCGGCCCGTTCGACGGCCTTGTCGAGCACCGGCTTGAGCGCGTCCATGCCGCCTCGCCGCAGACGCCCCGACTGCTCCGGGTCGATGTGCGCATCGAGGAAGTCGGCCAGCTCCATGACGTGGCTGTCCGCATCGAGCATGCGGCGGCCGCCTGCGTAGGTCATCCGTGGTCCCCCCACATGAAATGGTGACAAGTTGTCACCAACTTACTACCGAAGGGCAGCGATCGTCGAACGCACGATGGTCATGTAGGTGTCGTGGAGCAAGGCAGCCCGTTCGGCACCGGGTCGGGCGCGGAACTGCACGATCGTCGCGTCGACCAGCGACAGGAGCATCGACATCGCTGGTCCGGCGCGGCGCGGGTCGAGCCCTTCCTGCTTCGCGACCGCAGTGAAGGCCCGTGCGGTGGCGGTGTCTCGCGTGCGTTGCTCGCGGCGGACGTCCTTCGTCCATCCGCCCGCCGAGCGCAATGCAGAGAAGAGCGAGCCACGATCGGCGGAGGCCTCCAGCGCGCCGGTGATCAGCGCGTCGAACATCTCCTCGAGGGTGGTCGCCTCGCCGACTCGGCGAGCGAGCCGCCGGTGGAGGTTCTCCGCCTCCTGGCGGTAGACCGCGGCCACGAGCTCGTCCCGGTTCGCGAAGTGCTTGTAGAGCAGGGGCCGGCTGACGCCAGCTCGCTCCGCGACGGCTTCCATGGTGACCTCGTCGACCGATCCGTCGGCGGCAATGGCGACGGCCGCTTCCAGCAGAGCGTCACGGCGAGCATCACGGCCGAGGCGCGAGCGGGTGGCTGGTCGTGACGCCATGTCACCATTCTCGCGACTCGACGCGCGATCTCGTGCGTTCGTAGGTCTTTCCGCCCGGGAGGTACCACGACGCCTTCTTGCGGATGTACGGGCTCGGGTCGTCCGAAGCCGCCGACGCCAGTGCGCGACGGGCGCCGTCGTCGGAATGCATCCACCGAGCGAGCGCCTCGAGCGCGATCGCTCGCACGTGGGGCTGCGGGTCGCGCTGCAGCACCCCCGCCGCCGCGTCGATGATCTCGCGAGCCGGAAGCGCGCACACGTCGTCGGCCTTGCAACGATCGCACGCGAGGGCGTGCATTGCGTGCTGGCGCACACGCGGGTCAGGGTCGTCGAGGAGCAGGAGCATCAGCTCGAACGAGTCGTTCCCCGCCAGATGGTCGATCAGAAGCGTGCACTGCACGCGCAGCTCCGCGTCGTCGGCGAACAGCCCCTCTTCCACGGCAGGGCGCGCGACAGGACCCATGAGCCGAAGCTTCCAGTGCGCGTCCTTCTGCCGATGCCGCACGGTGAGGTCTCGCATCGCCTCGGCGATCTGCGCCTCGAGCAGGATGCGATCGGCCGTCGGCGACGACGTACGGCGCCCGCGCGTGCGCGGCTTCCCCGGCTTCCCCACGGCCGCAGACGGTACGAGAACCACGAGCGACGCGCCGGGGATTTGGCGGCGGCTCCCGTCCCTCGCCCGGCGTCGCGCCGGCGGAGAAACGACAAGACTCGGGCGATGAAGTGGTTCTTCAAGGCGGCGCCGGTCGCTGCCGCTGCCGCGGTGGCCACCCACGACCTCCTTCAGCGGAGGCACGCCCTGCTCCACAACTTCCCGGTGATCGGCCACGCGAGGTACCTGCTGGAGGCGATCGGACCCGAGCTGCGCCAGTACATCGTCGCCGGCAACAACGAGGAGCGTCCGTTCAGCCGCGATCAACGACGGTGGGTGTACGCCTCAGCGAAGCTGGAGAACAACTACTTCGGCTTCGGGACCGACAACGACATCGAGCACACGAGCGGCTACCCGATCGTGAAGCACAAGACGTTCGGGCGGGCGGTGCCGCCGTCGCATCCCAAGGCGGCGCAGGAGGCGTGGGTGCCGTGCGCCAAGGTGATGGGGGAGAAGCGGCAGCGGCGGAAGGCGTTCCGTCCGGACTCGGTCGTGAACATCTCGGGGATGAGCTTCGGGTCGCTGTCGGGGCCCGCTGTCGAGGCGCTGAACCGCGGCGCCGCGATCGTGAACTGCCTCCACAACACCGGCGAAGGTGCGCTCTCGCCGTATCACCGCCACGGCGGCGAGCTCATCTTCCAGATCGGGACCGCCTACTTCGGGTGCCGTGACGACGAGGGCCGGTTCTCGATGCCGCGCCTGGTCGACGCGGTGAACTCGGCGCCGGTGCGCGCGATCGAGGTGAAGCTGAGTCAGGGAGCCAAACCAGGCCTCGGAGGGCTTCTGCCAGGTGCGAAGGTGACGGCGGAGATCGCTGCGACCAGAGGCATCGCGATCGGCAAGGACTGCGTGAGTCCGTCGCGCCATGCCGAGTTCCGGAACACCGACGAGCTCCTCGACTGGGTGGAACTGCTCGCCGACGAGACCGGGCTGCCCGTCGGGATCAAGTCCGCCGTCGGCGACCTCGAGTTCTGGGAGGAGCTCGTCGAGCTGATGGCCACCACCGGTCGCGGTGTCGACTTCGTGAACATCGACGGCGGTGAGGGCGGCACCGGTGCGGCCCCGCTGATCTTCACCGATTCGGTCGCGCTGCCGTTCCGGCTCGGGTTCGCGAGGGTCTACGCGGCCTTCGCCCGGCGCGGGTTCAACGACGACGTCGTGTTCATCGGTGCGGGCAAGCTCGGCCTCCCCGACAACGCGGTGCTCGCGTTCGCCCTTGGGTGCGACATGGTGAACGTGGGCCGGTCGGCGATGCTTGCGATCGGGTGCATCCAGGCCCAGAAGTGCCACACCGACCGCTGCCCCACAGGTGTCGCGACCCAGGACAGGTGGCTCGTCTCCGGTCTCGACCCGTCGTTGAAGGCGGTGCGCGCCGCGAACTACATCAAGACGCTGCGGCGAGACCTGCTGACGGTCGCCGAGGCGTGCGGCGTCGAGCATCCGGGGCTCATCTCGACAGAGGCCGTCGAGCTGCTGTCGCCAGGCGCGGACGCCGTCGCCCTCGCCGACGTCTACGGCTACGAACCCGGATGGGGGCAGCCTTCGCATCGCGACCAGCAACGGCTGATCGAGTTGATGCAGCAGACCGCCCCCCAGGGTGGTTCAGCGAAGCCGTCACCGGATGCGCCGGCTCGCAGCGACTGAGCAACCGGTCAGTCCTCCGACAGCGACGCCTCGCTCTGGGCGATCAGCTCGTCGATCTCCGCCTTCGACGCCGGAGCGAGTGATCGAGCCGTCTCGATCAGCTCGTCCTCCGACACGTTGCGGCCCGTGAGCGTGATCAGCACGTTGGCCTCGCTCCAGATGAGTTGGCGCACGCCCGGACCGCCGTCGGGGTCGCCGATCCGCACCGACAGGACGTCGGGACCACGCACGCCTCCCAGCACTCGGCCTGGACCCTCGAGGTGCCACCCCACCGATTCCCACGGCGGAACCGCGGCACCGGTGATCGTCGTCAGCTCGATCTCGCGCAGTCCGTCGTCGCTGGCGAACCGAGCGGTCACCACATCGTCGCCGGCCGCGTGAATGAACGGATGGCGCCCGTCGTAGATGCGGGTGAAGCGGTCGGGCAGGGCACCGTCGGGGGCGCCCGTCCTCGCCACGACGTCCGCGATCGACCGCACTTCGTCTGCTGAGAGGCCACGTCCGATCACCGCGAGGCCGCCGCCTGCCGTGCTGAGGTCGATCCCACGCAGTACGCCGGACGACGCGGAGGTGGCGGCCTTGCCGGCGATCGTGATCCGTGTGCCGCGGTCGAACGAGAGGATCGTCGAGATCAGCGCCGGTTCGTCGGTCCGGACGATGCCGACGGCTCGATCCGCGTGCGCTCCCTCTGCGTAGACCTCGACACGGCTCGTCGCCCGCACCGGAGATGCGAGGCGGCCGATGGCGGCGGGTCGCAGCCCGGCCGGCAGTGACGACGGGAGGAAGTAGTCGGCCGCGGGTGAGGTCTCGGTCGAGGAGGAAGGCGTCGACGACGTCGTGGTCGACGCCTCGTCGTCGATGGCAACGGTCGTGCCGGGCAGCGGGAGGAGATCGTTCGCGACCGGGATCGTCAGGGCGGCCGCTGCTGCGGCGGCCGCGGCGATCCACCGGCGAGGGGAGCGCCGCGGGCGAGGGACCTCGGGCAGAGCGACCACGTCGACCGGGCGCTCGTCGAGCTCCGGCGTCGTGGCTGCGACGGCGAACAGCGCCGAGCGCAGGCGATCCTCGATCGGCCGGAGCTCGGGCGGGAGCTGCAGGTCATTGGTCACGGTCGATGGTCTCCTTCAAGCGGGCGAGGCCGCGATGGATGAGCGACTTCACGGTCCCTGGACGGCAGTCCATGAGCCGTGCGATCTCGTCGACGGACAGGTCTTCGTAGTACCGGAGAACCAGCGCCGTCCGTTGCCGGCTGTTGAGCCCGCCGAGGGCGTCCCACATCTCGTCGATGTCGGGATCGAGGTGCGCCGTCGGCACGGCCACGATGCGATCGCGCTGCCGAGCCAAGGTGCGGTGATAGGAGCGACAGAGGTTGACGACGGTGGTTCGAAGGTACGCAGGAGGGTTGACCGCCGCGTGCCAGTTGCGGCGAACCTTGAGGAAGGCCTCGTGCACGAGCTCTTCGCCGACGTCCGCCGAACCGGTCAGGAGGTGGGCGAGCCGGACCATGCTGGTCCGCTCGGAGCGGTAGAGCCGTTCGAGTGCGTGGTCCGGGTCGTCGTTCACGGTCGGCGCCACCACCGAGAGCTGGGCGCTGGGCGGCGTCATGCCGGCGGTGCCGCCAACACCAGCGCGACGATCATTGCCAAGACGATGAGGGCGCTCAGTATCGCGGCCGTCGTCGACGGGCCGCGGGATGCAGCCCGCCGCATCCGTTGTTCGATCATGTCCCCTACGACGCCCGAGTGTCCCGGATCGTTGCGCGTAGGTTCCGCATGTGACCGACGACGCACCTCCCTTCGTCGTTCCCGCTCTCGACCTCGACGAGCGGGAGACGCTGCTCGCGTTCCTCGACTGGAAGCGGGCCAACGTGCTGCAGGCTGCTCGCGAGCTGACGGACGAGCAGTGCAGGTGGACGCCGTCGAACGGCCTCCTCCCGGTCGGCGGCATCATCAACCACCTCACGCACGTCGAAGGGCGGTGGATCGACGGCAAGTACTTGTGCGTCGACCTGCCGCCGGCGGACCCTGCGACCGAGTTCATGACGACGCGACCGCTCGCGGAGCTGGTCGCCGACTACAACGAGCGACGGCGGCGGACGAACGAGGTGGTGCGCGCGGCGCCCGACCTCGACGTCGCCTGCCCCGGTGGCGCTCGGCCGAACCCGCAGCTGACGCTGCGGTGGGTGCTCTACCACCTGCTCGAGGAGACGGCTCAGCACGCCGGTCATGCCGAAGCGACTCGGGAGCTCCTGGACGGCCGCCGAACCGGCGACTGAGGAAAAGCCGGGCAGGCGCTGCGGCTCCCCAATACGCTTCGCCCTCGTACGCCGACGACCGGGAGGTCCATCGATGACAACGCGCTCCGTTCAGGCCTCCGACGTGTCGACCGCCGGCGCGAGCTGACGCCCGCCCCGCACCGGCCGCTCACCTAGCGGCTGCATCCCCGAACACGCGCGGCCTGAACAGCACCGACATCCGTCCCTCGTGCTGACAGGAGCGCACTCTTGCTACCGGATCTCGATCGCGGCTTCCTCGCGATGTACCTGCGGCCACACCGGCCGCGCCTCGTGTTGCTCGGCGTCCTCTTCGTCGGCGGCACGTTCTTGCAGCTGGCGAACCCCCTGATCGCGAAGTCGATCATCGACCGGGCCGCGGCCGGCGCGGCCTTCGACTCGCTGGTCTCTCTGGCCGGAATCTTCCTCGCCGTGGCCGTTCTTGCCCAGGTCGCCGCGGTTGCCGAGACGTTCGTCGCAGAAGACCTCGGCTGGCGCACGACGAACGCGTTGCGGGTCGACCTGACCCACCATGTCCTTCGCCTCGATCACGCCTTCCACACCGAGCATCCGCCGGGCGAGCTCGTCGAGCGGATCGACGGCGACGTGTCGGCCATCGCTGCATTCTTCGCGCGCTTCGTCGTGTACGTCCTCGGCAGCGCAGCGTTCCTCGTGGGCGTACTCGCGCTGCTGTGGCGTGAAGACGCGCGGATCGGCGCGCTCCTGACCGCCGTCGCCGTCGTCGCGCTCTTGTACCTCCTGCGAGGAGGTCGATTCGTGGCCCGCAGGTCGCGTGCGGCTCGCGAGGTCGAGGGCGAGCTCAGCTCGTACCTCGAGGAGCGCCTGACAGGGCTGGTCGACATCAAGGCGAACGGCGCGGACGGGTTCGTCGCCCACGGCCTCGACACTCGGCTGGCCGAGCGGCATCGAGCCGGACGCCACGCCATCCTCGGCGCGTCGCTCTACGCGAGCGCCGTCTACACGTTCCTCGTCGCCGGCACCGCAGCATCCCTCGTGACGAGCGTCGTGCTCCTCCGCTCGGGCGCGCTCACCGTCGGTGGCGTGTTCGTCGTCTTCCGGTACGCCCGCTTGTTGCGGACGCCGCTCGAGCGGCTGTCTCGCCACATGAACAGCTTCCAGCGGGCGGCCGGCGCGATCGTGCGGGTGCGAGAGGTGCTCGACGTGTCGCCCGAGGTGGAGGATGCCGGACGCGTTGAACTGCCGGATGGGCCCCTTGCGGTGGAGCTCGACGACGTCCGGTTCGCCTACGGCGACCGCCCGGTCCTCGACAAGGTGTCGCTCGTCGTCGCTCCGGGTGAGGTCGTCGGTCTGCTCGGGCGCACCGGCGCCGGGAAGTCGACGATCGTGAGGTTGCTCTGCCGCCTCTACGACGCGGACGAAGGTTCGGTTCGGGTGGGCGGAGTCGACGTGCGCGACGTGCCGCTCGACGAGCTGCGCCGGCGGGTCGCGTTCGTGACCCAGGACGTGCAGCTGTTCGCCGGGACGCTCCGCGACAACGTGCGGCTCTTCGATCCGGCGGTCGCCGACGACCGCATCATCGAGGCGTTCGCGGCGCTCGGCATCGGCTCCTGGCTCGACGCTCTGCCCGACGGCATCGACACCGTCGTCGGTGCGGGCGGCCTCGGCCTGTCGGCGGGCGAGGCGCAGCTGGTCGCCCTTGCGCGCGTGTTCCTCGCGAACCCAGGTGTCGTGCTGCTCGACGAGGCGTCGTCACGACTCGATCCCCACACGGAGGAGTTGCTCCACGCCGCGATGCGGAGCCTGCTCACCGATCGAACGGGCGTCGTGATCGCCCATCGCCTCGGCACCGTTGCCACCGTCGACGCGATCGCCATCGTCGACGGAGGCGCCATCGTGGAGCACGGTCCGCGGTCGAGCCTCGCGGCCGATGCGACCTCTCGCTATGCGCGGCTGTTGCGGGCGGGCGAGGCGGAGGTCGTGGCATGAGGCACGTTGCGACGCTCATACGGTCGACGGCGCCGTCGTACGCCACGTGCACCGCGCTCGGCGTGGCGCTCTTCTGCGTCCTGCCAGCGGCCATCGGAGCGGCATCGGAGGCCTTCTTCGATGCCGTCACCCCTGACGCCGGAAGCACCGCGAGTGCTGGAAGCGCGGTGTGGGTCGCCGTTGCGCTCCTTGTCGCGCTGCAGGTGAGCGAGGTGGTCACCGAGATCGGCATCACCCACAGCTGGAGCGCGTTCTCGTACAACACGCACACGTTGCTGCAAGGCAACCTGCTGCGGGGAGTGCTTCGTGGATACGGCCGCCACGGCCTCACGGTGGAGCCCGGCGACGCGATCGGCCGCTTTCGCGACGAGCCCCCGAGCATCACCAGCGGGTCGATGGACGGCATCTGCGACCTGGTCGGCCGCGGAGCCTTCGGCGTCGTGGCGTTGATCGTGATGATGCGCATCGACCCGGTGCTCGCGGCCGCCGCGTTCGCCCCTGTGATCGTCGGTGCCGCCGTGAGCGACGCCCTCGGCACCAGGGCGAGCCTCTACGGCGCCGCCGCACGAGAGTCGACCACACGCCTCACCGCCTTCATCGGCGAGCTGATGGCTGGGCAACTCGCGGTTCGGGTGGGGCGCGCGAGCAGCCACGCCGTCGGACGCGTGGCGTACATGAGCGACACCCGCCGCCGCATGTCGGTCCGTGATCGGGTCTTCGCGGAGATGGTCAACTCGATGAACGTCCACCTCGTCCACGTGTCGACGGGCGCGGTGTTGCTCCTCGGCGCAGGCAAGATCCGGAGCGGGGCCTTCACGGTCGGTGAGCTCGCGCTGTTCGTCGTCTACCTCGACCAGCTGACCTACCTGCCAGCCGAGATCGGCCGGGTGGTCACGGAGCTCAAGCGGACACGAGTGTCGATCGCGCGCATGCACGCCCTGATGCCGTCCGCCCCGGTCGACGACGTGGTCGTGCCGCCGCCGGTCCGGATCCGCGGTCAACGACCGGGACCGTGGCGGCAGACGCCCGCGGCGCGCGTCCCACTGCGCGAGCTCGAGGTGCGCGGCCTCACGTGCGTTCACCCGTCGACCGGACGTGGCGTGCGCGACGTGTCGTTCGCGCTCCGGCGCGGCAGCTTCACCGTCGTCACCGGGAGGATCGGGGCCGGCAAGACCACGCTGCTCCACGCGATCCTCGGCCTGTTGCCGCTCGACGCAGGCGAGCTCCGGTGGAACGGCGAGGTCGTGGCCGATCCTGCGACGTTCTTCGTCCCACCTCAGGTGGCGTTCACGCCGCAGGTGCCGAGGCTGTTCAGCGACAGCTTGCGGTCGAACCTCGAGCTCGGAGTGGCGGCCGGCGAGCACGACCTCCAGCTCGCGATCCGTGCCGCGGTCCTGGAGGACGACGTCGCCGCGTTCGACCACGGCCTCGACGCGCTCGTCGGACCCAGAGGCGTGAAGCTGTCGGGAGGGCAGGTGCAGCGGGTGGCTGCCGCCCGCATGTTCGTCCGCTCGCCGGAGCTGCTGGTGTTCGACGACGTCTCGTCTGCGCTCGATGCGGAGACGGAGGCAGAGCTGTGGCGCCGTCTGTTCGAACGAGACCGCGAGGTCACCTGCCTCGTCGTGTCTCACAGCGATGCTGCGCTCGAGCGAGCCGATCAGGTCGTCCACCTCTGACGTCTGCGCGAGAGTGCGGTGTGCTCGACGACTTCGATGCCGAACCGTTCACCGCCCGCTCGAAGACCCGGACGATCTATCGGCGGGGGACCGGGCCAGCCGTGATCGTGGTGGCGGAGATGCCCGGCATCACTCCCAAGGTCGTCGAGTTCGCCGAGCGAGTGGTCGAGCTCGGCTGCACGGCGGTGCTTCCGCATCTCTTCGGCCGGCCGGGCGCCGATCCGTACGCGGCCGGCACGGTCCCGACGATCCTCGCACTGGGGTCGACCTTGCCACCGGTGTGCGTGAGCCGCGAGTTCACGGTGTGGGCGACCGGGCGGACCTCACCTGTGGTGGCGTGGTTGCGCGATCTCGCCCGAGCCGAGCAGGAGCGCTGCGGCGGCCCTGGTGTCGGCGCGGTCGGCATGTGCTTCACCGGCGGCTTCGCGCTCGGGATGGCCACCGATCCGAGCGTCGTCGCGCCCGTGTTGTCCCAGCCGTCTCTGCCCTTCGGCGTCACCGCGAAGCAGAAGTCGACGATCGACGTCTCCGACGCCGACCTCGCGAAGGTCAAGTCGCGCTGCGCCGCGGAGGGCCTCGAGGTCGTCGGGCTCCGGTTCCGATCCGACCGGTTCGTACCCGCCGAACGATTCGCCTTCCTCTCCGAGCAGCTGGGCGAGTCGTTCGTCGCGGTGGAGCTCGACGACGACGACGCACGACCCGGCGCACCGAACGCACCTCACTCGGTCTTGACCGAGCACCTCCACGACGTGCCCGGATCAGGCAGTCGCCAAGCGCTCGAGCTCGTGCTCGACCTCTTCCGGCGGAAGCTCCTCGCGGCCTGAGCGTGCCGTCCGGTCGATCAGATGAGGCGGAGCACCGCCAGCAGGATCACGGTGATGACGGCGGACAGCGCCAGCGAGCCGAGGCATCCGAGACGGTTCGAGAAGAACAGGAACACGCAGCGGGTGTACCCGTGAGCGCACCGCCTGACCCGCGGATCGCCGCGACGTTGATGCGTTGTTCACGCTCGACTCCGTGGCACCTGGCCGGCGAGGTTCCGCTCACGTTCGACGCGCACCACCCGCAAGGGATGGTGCGCGTCGGTGCATCGTGGTGGATCTCGACGGTCGACATCACGACGACGACGGGTTGGCTGCTGCACGTCACCAGCGCCGGGGAGCTGGTCGAGCGGGTGGCGGTCGGCGACGAGGTCCGCTTCCATCCCGGAGGGATCGACTACGACGGGCGCTCGCTCTGGGTCGCCAGCTCTGAGTACCGGCCCCGCTCGACCGCGGTGATCGAACGGGTCGATCTCGATCCGCCGCCGGGGCAGTCGCCCGCTGCACAACCGCAGTTCGCCGTCGACGATCACATCGGCGGCGTGGTGCGTCTCGGTCCCGGCGGTGACGTCATCGGCTGGACGTGGGGGTCGCGCCGGTTCCGGAGATGGACGACCAGCGGGACCCTCGTGGCCGAGGTCCGTCATCCGAGCCACTTCGTCGACTACCAGGACGGGCAGTGGATCGGCGACGACCTGATCGTGTGCGGCGGCGTCGCCACCGTCGAGGTCGCGCAAGGGAAGGTGTCGCTCGGCGGCCTCGGCGTCGTCCGGTCGAGTGACCTCGCGGTCGTGGTGGAGACACCGTTCCCCGGCCACTCGAGCGTCACCGGCCGAGCGGCTACCCAGAACCCGATCTTCGTCGAGGCCGCCGGCGAGGAGCTCGTCGTGCACGTGCTCCCCGACGACGGCTTCGGACGGATCCTCAGCTTCGTGACGCCGCTCGTGCAGGCGTAACCGACGCCGGCCGTCGACGTCAGGAGAAGACGAGCCGGGTGATCCAGTCGGCGACCAGAGCGGGCTTGTCCTCGCCGTCGATCTCGACGGTGATCGTGCGTGTGACGTTGATGGCGTTGCCCTTCAGCTCGACGGCCTTCGTGACGCCGGTGGCGCGGACGCGAGACCCGCTCTTCACGGGGTTGACGAAGCGCACCTTGTCGAAGCCGTAGTTGACCCCCATCATCAGCCCATCCATGCGCGGCGCGCGCTCGCCGTCGCCCCCCTCGCGGCGCATCGAGCCGACGAGGTGGGTGAGCAGCGACAGCGTCAGGAACCCGTGGGCGATCGTCGTGCCCCACGGCGACATCGAGGCGGCCCGCTCCGGATCGACGTGGATGAACTGGTGGTCGTGGGTCGCGTCGGCGAAGGTGTTGATGAGGTCCTGCGAGACCTCGAACCACTCACCGGTGCCCTCGGACTGGCCTTCGGTCGCCTTCATCGTCTCGTAGGCCTTCTCGGCGTTCGTCGTCATGGCGACTCTTCTAGCCGATCGCCGCGCAGGCCTCGGGCAGACGACACACCAGGCGGTGCCGGGCTCAGACCTTGACGCCCGCCCGCCTCAGCAGGCCGAAGCCCTGATCCATCGCCCAGTCCGCGCCCGGGATCGACGCGACTCGCGAGAGCCCGGCGATGCGGGGGACGGTGATGGTGCGGGTCGACGGCTTGGCGCCGCGCTCGAGCGCGACGCGGACGGCCTTCGCGACCTCCTCCGGTGTGGTGCCGAAGGTGTCGAACGCGCGTTGCAGCGTCCGCGTCGTCTCCTCGTCACCGGGCTGATCGAGAGCCCCCGTCTCCTTGACCGGGCCGGGCGCGACCAACGTCACCCTCACGTCGCTGCCGACCAGCTCCCGGCGGAGACCCTCGGTGAAGGCGTGGACCGCGGCCTTGGTCGCCGAGTACATCGTCAGAGGAGGGCCAGGGGCGAAGCCGAGGATCGAGCCGATGTTCACGATGTGACCGGAACCCCGCTCGAGCATCGGCCCGACCACCGCCTTGCACACCGCGACGAGCGACCCGAGGTTCAGCTCGATCGCCCCGAAGGCGTCTTCCTCGCTCATGTCGAGGAAGGAGCCGACCCACGCCGCGCCCGCGTTGTTGACGATCGCGTCGAGCTCCGACGGCGGAACCTCTTCGAACAGCCGGCGGCGCGCGTCGCTGTCGGTGAGATCGGTCGACACCCACCGAACCGCGCCGTCGGCGGCGTCCGCGACCTCCTGCAGCGCGTCCTCCGACCGTGCCACCGCAACCACCTTGGCGCCGGCACCCGCCAGTTCCAGCGCGATCGCGCGGCCGATCCCGCCCGAGGCTCCGGTGACCATGATCGTGCTGCCCGACATCTGCATGACATCGGGCTTACCCCGCACGTGAGCACGGCAGTCGGCGGTTCGGCTGCGGGCGGCATAGGAACGAGGCCCTCCTACGATCGGGCGGATGGCCACCGACTCCATCTCCGTCCGCCACGAACCCGACCGGCACCGCTACGTCGTCGACCTCGACGGCGAGGAAGCCGGCTTCGTGGCCTACCAGGTGCGGGGCGACGGCGTCGTGGTCCTGACCCATACGGAGGTCGACGACTCCTCGGAAGGTCGGGGCGTCGGGTCAACGCTCGTCGCAGGTGCACTCGAAGACCTCCGCGCCGCGGGGAAGGTGATCGTGCCCCAGTGCCCGTTCGTCAAGAAGTACATCGAGCGTCATCAGGAGTACGCAGCCCTCGTGCACTGACGACGCCGAGCAGTTGGGTGAGGGCGTGCTCGAACTCCAAGGTGCGGTCTGGGAAGTTCGTGAGCGCGTGCGCGATCTCGTGGAGGAGCGTCCCGAAGAAGTCGACCGGGTCGGCCAACAGGGCTCTGCGGATCGTGATCGACGAATCCGCCGGGTTCCAGAGCCCGTTCGTGTCGCCGCCGACCGCGTCGGGCCGCATCGTCTCCGAGATCCGTAGGTCGACCGACGAGAGATCGAAGTCGACGAGCGCGGCGACTGCAGGCGCCAGACCGAGCACGCGCCGTTCGACGTCCGTCAGATCTCCGGCCTCGACGTAGGTGAACGAGAAGCTCGCCTCCCGCTGACGCCGGTACTCGCGCAACGTGACCATCGGGTTCCCGTCGAGGTCGGTGAGGTCGCGCAGAGCACGAGCGATGTCGGCCGGCACGATCACGACTCGCAAACCGTCCGCCCGCGCGTACTCGACGTTGCTGTCGGCGACCTCGGGCGGGGTGACGAACAGCGACGGGCGGGCGCTCTGCAGGGCGCGGCAGGCGTAGAGCGCGACGTCCTTCCACCGGAGCTCGTCGTGCATCGCCTCGCCCTTCGCGAAGTTGGCGATGTCGGCCGAGAGCGGGCCGAGCACGTCGAGCGATGTCGAGGCCTTGAGGATGTCCTTCACCCTGTCGCTGTAGGCGGAGCGACCGACGTTCGCTCTCTCGCGATTGAGCGCTCGGTTGAGCTTCGCGTCCGGCGCGGTGATGTTGTACGAGAAGAGGAACCGAGGTTCTTCGGCGACCCGCAACCCCTTCACGTAGACCGCCGCCGATTCGCCGTCGCGGACGGGGATGACCTCGCCGAAGCGCGTCGAGTCGATCGGCGCGTCGCCCCGGTAGACGAGGAAGAAGTCTCTGGCGACATCGACGTCACGCGATGTGATCCCGTCGACGATCACCTCCGTGCCCACCATGTCGGGCTCATCAGGTGGAGCAACGACGCCGTGAAGTGTCAGCACGTCGGGGAACCCGCCCTTCGCCTGCACGCGGGTCGTGATGACCCCGTGACGCGATCGAATCGTCACCGCTGCGCCGTGGCGGTCGAGCACTGCGAGCGCGTCGTTCAACCCGAAACCGAACTTTCCGATCACGCCCGGGTGGCCGAGCTTCTCGTCGTTCTCCGACTGCGTGAGGTGCTGGTAGCGCAGCCCTCTGCCGCGGTCGCGGATCATCCAGCGCTCGGGTCCGACCTGTTCGATCTCGGGGGTGGCGGTGCCGGTCAGCACGTGCTCGTCGAGCGCGTTGGCGATGATCTCACGCAAGGCGTACGCAACGGGCCAGTGCTCGAGCACCTCACCGCTGTTGAGGTCGAACGCCTCGCCGTCCACGTGGTCATCCTGCCCGTGAACCTTCCGTTCGACCCTGCCGTGCGGGTCTGCGCGCGTCCTATCGTCGGACCATGCGTCGAATCGTGGTCGGAGTCGATGAGTCGGACGGGGCTGCCGCCGCGCTGCGGTGGGCGCTGAGGGAGGGCGACCTCCACGGAGCGACGGTCGTCGCGGTGCTGGCATGGGGCCTCCTCGACCAACACCGAGCGGGAGGTGACGCCGAGTTCGATCCCGACTACGGGGCCGACGACGCGGACGAAGCCCTACGCGCCATCGTCGCCGGCGCGGCGGGTGACGACGCGGCCGCCACGATCGAGCTGCAGGCCGTCTGCGACGTGCCGGCGAAGGCGCTCCTCGCCGCAGCCGAGGGAGCGGACCTCCTCGTCAGCGGCGCTCGGGGGCTCGGCGGGTTCCGCGGGCTGCTGCTCGGCTCCGTCAGCCAGCACCTGCTGCATCACTCGAAGGTTCCGATCGCGATCGTGCGCCCGCCCCGGAACGTGGGCGGAGAGAGCGAACGCATAGTCGTCGGCGTCGACGGCTCGGACCGGTCGAAGGCCGCACTGGCCTGGGCGGTGGCCGAGGCTTCAGTCAGAGATGCCGTGCTTGTCGCCGCGCATGCGTGGCGGGTGCCGGTCGTGGGGGAGTACCCGTTCAGCGCGCTGCCTATCGATCCCGCGAACTACGCGGCGACCTCGGAGGCGCTGCTCGACGAGGTGTTGGGCTCGGCCGATGTGGGGGCGCTCGCAGGGAAGGTCGAGCGAGCCTCGGTGCAGGGATCCGCCGCGGGCGCGCTTCTCGAGCTCGCGGAGTCTGCCGACCTCCTGGTCATCGGCAGCCGGGGGCTTGGCGGGTTCAAGGGCATGCTCCTCGGATCGGTCGCGAACCAGGTCGCGCGGCACGCGCCCTGCACCGTGGTCGTGCTGCCCGCCCGCGACTGACCCGAACGGGCTACGTCACGCTGCTCCGCTCGTGCCATTCCCGCGCGAGTCGACCCTTTCCCCTCGTCTGGAGGTGAACGGCGTGTCGTACTGGGGGCATGGAGGAAGAGGAGCGGCTCACGGTGCTGCGCGCCTACGGCGTACTCGACACGGCCCGGGACGACGAGCTCGACGACATCACGCGGCTCGCATCGTTCATCGCCGGCACTCCGACCGCGCTGATCAGCTTCATCGACGAGCACCGCCAGTGGTTCAAGGCCGCGGTGGGCTTCGACCGACCGGAGACCCCTCGGGAAGAAGCCTTCTGCACGCACGCGATCCAGTTCCCGGACGAGGTGCTGGTCGTTCGCGACGCCAGGCACGACCCGCGTTTCGCGACGAACCCGCTCGTGACCGGCGAGCCACACATCCGCTTCTACGCCGGCGCGCCGCTCGTCACGCCGGAGGGCCACGCGCTCGGCACCTTGTGCGTGATCGACGGCGTGCCGCGAGAGCTCAACGACAGCCAACTCGACGCGCTGCGAGCGCTCGCGAGACAGGTCATGGCCCTCCTCGACGAACGGCGCAACGCCGGACGCGTCGGTCGTTCCGACGGTCTGGCGCCGGACGACCCTGACGCGAAGGCTTCGCTTGCTGCGACTGAGCAGAAGCTCGCTCGACGCGCCGCCGCGCTGGCCGAAGCCGAGCACAAGCTCAAGACACCGTTGACGATCATCAAAGGCTGGGTTCACACGCTGCAGCGGGACTGGACGCGCCTCGACGACGAGGGTCGCAACCAAGGCCTGAGCACCATCGCGACCCACACCGACCGGCTGGTGCGGCAGGTCGAGGCGCTGCTCCGTGACGCCCAGGCGGAGGCGCTGGCCGATCGGATCCACATCGAGCGGATCGACCTCCGGCGGTTCCTGGCCGATGAGGTGACGACGTTTTCGAAGATCTCGCCCAGCCACGAGGTCGTGCTCGGACCGGTCGACGATCTGACCGTGGCGGCCGATCGAGAGGCGCTTCACCAGATCATCGGCCACCTCATCGACAACTCGGCGAAGTACGCAGACGGCGGGCCGATAACCGTCAGCGCGACGGCAGGCGAGGGCTGCGTCGAGATCAGCGTCGCGGACGAGGGACCGGGGCTGCCGGCCGGGATCGACGTCTTCGCTGCCTACGAACGCGGAGCCGCGGCTCGCGCGACGGCGAAGGGTGCCGGACTCGGCCTCCACATCGTCCGCAACCTCGCCACCGCGATGGCCGGTTCGGCGCGCGCTGCGAATCGGGCCGATGGGCGGCCAGGAGCGGTCATGACCGTCGTCGTGCCGCGGGCTGACCCGTAGGCCCGGTGACGGGCCATCACCGTCATGGCCCGTTCAGGATGAACTTCGCTCATCGCCCAAACATGCCGATCAACGGATGTGGGCCCAGTGGCGGGAACCGGGCGCGCACCACATCCGAGCGGGTCGCAGACGCTCGGCTCTGCCATGGTGACGCGCATCTCAGCGGCGCTGTACTTCGCGTGCGGCCTGCTGGTCGCGGTGACCACCGTCGCGATCCCGGAGTCGCCCACCGCGAACGACGTCGGCGCGATCGCCGTAGCGGGTCTTGCAGCGGTGTGCGGCGCGGTGATCTGGATCCTGCCGTGGGAACGCTGGTCGCCTCGGTGGAACCTGACGCTGGTGCCTCTGGCGCTGGCCATCATCGCCGCGTTCAACGTGTGCGCCGAGAACGCGTACCTGTATCCGATCTTCTACGTCGTCGTGTTCGTCTGGGTCGGGCTCGCCCAGCCGCAGTGGACGTCGCTCGCGTTCACGCCCCTCGTCGCAGCCGCCTACCTCGCGCCGGTGCGCTTCAGCGCGGTCCCAGCCGGGGACGTCGCGTCGTCGCTCGTCTACGTCATCCCGGTGTGCATCGCCGTCGGCGAGATCGTGGCGTGGGGCGCCAGCCGTCTCCGGCGAGCGGAGGCGGCGCGGGCCGAGTCGCACGTTCGGTTCGAGATGCTCGTCGGCAAGGCGAACGAGTTCGTCGCGATCGTCGACAGCGACGCCCGCATCACCTACGTCAGCCCGGCCATCCGTGAACTGCTGGGCTGGGACCCGAACGAGCTCGTCGGAACGGAGGCCGCACGGCTCGTCGACGAGCATGATCGCGAGCGCGTCGGCAACTGGTTCGCGCGCCTGCTGGCGTCGGGCGCAGATGGTGCCGTGACCATGTATCGCCTCCTTGCCGTCGACGGGACCCCCGTGTGGTACGAGGGCACGTTGACCGACCTCCGGCACGAGCCGAGCGTGCGCGGCATCGTCATCAACGGGCGCGACGTGAGCGAGCGCATGGCCGCCCACGAGCAACTCGAGCGCCAGGCACGCCTCGACTCGCTGACCGGTCTGCCCAACCGGACGGCGTTCGTCGACCAACTCGAGCGGGCCCTGCGGCCCGGCCGCGGTGTCGTTCGCGTCGGGCTCGTCTTCCTCGACCTCGACGGGTTCAAGGTGATCAACGACAGCCTGGGGCACGCCGTGGGTGACGACCTGCTGATCGCCGTGGCCGATCGCCTGCGCCGCGTCGTTCCGCCGACGGCGATGCTCGCGAGGCTGGGCGGTGACGAGCTCATCGTCCTGCTCGACGACGCACCCTCGGACGAGTCGGCGTTCGCACTCGCCTCCCAGCTGCGTGACGAGCTGGCGGCGCCGTTCACGGTCGACGACCGGCCACTGACGATCACCGCCAGTGTCGGCGTGACGAGCGGCATCGCCGGTACCGACGACGCGCAGGACCTGCTCCGTGAGGCAGACCTCGCCATGTACGCGGCGAAGGAGCAAGGCCGGAACCGGTGCGCGACGTTCGACGCGATGCTGGCCCACCGCGTCCGTCGCCGTCTCGACATCGAGGCCGACATGCGCAACGGGCTCGATCAATTCGTCGCGTACTACCAACCCGTCGTCCGCCTCGACACGTGCGAGGAGGTCGGCGCCGAAGCGCTGGCGCGATGGATCCTCCCGAGCGGCGAGCTCGTCAACCCCGGCGAGTTCATCTCGGTCGCCGAGGACACTGGCCTCATCGTTCCCCTCGGCTCGCGGATGCTGCGTCTTGCCGCCGCACATGCGGCTCGCAGCCAGCACGTCGCCGCGCGGCACGTCAGCGTGAACGTGTCCGTACGCCAGCTGCGCGACGCGCTCGTCAGCGAGGTCGCGGAGGTGCTCGAGGCGACGGGTCTGCGTCCGTCGCTGCTCCGGCTCGAGCTGACCGAGAGCGTCTTCGCCGAGGCGGATCGCATCGCGCCGATCCTCCACGACCTGCGCCGGCTCGGCGTGGAGCTCGCGATCGACGACTTCGGCACCGGCTACTCGTCGTTGGGATATCTGCAGGAGCTGCCGGTCGACGTCGTCAAGATCGACCGCACCTTCCTCGCGCACGTCGTTGCCGACGGCGACCGTGCGCCGCTCGTGGAGGGCGTCGTCGGGTTGGCCAAGGGGCTCGGCCTCGCGGTCGTGGCCGAAGGAGTCGAGAACGAGGCGCAGCTGCGCCTGTTGCGCTCGCTCGGATGCGAGTACGGCCAGGGCTACCTGTTCGGGCGTCCCGCGCCCGCTGCGGTCCCGCAGTACGAGATCGACGCGCTCGTCAGCTGACGTCGACGAGCGCTGACGGCAACGGCTTGTGGTGGACCATCGCGAGCCGCGTCGTCGTGCGGGTCATCGCGACGTACAGGGCGCGCTCCTCGAACAGCGCGGGCTCGACGATCACGACCGCGTCGAACTCGAGCCCTTTGGCGGCATCGGGATCGAGCACCGCGATCTCGGCGTCGAGCGACGCGGTGGCATCCAACGTCGAGCGAAGCGAGTCGAGATGGGAGGAGGTGGCGAGCACCGCGACCTTGCCTCCGGCCACCGCCTCGCGCTCCTCGTCGACGACGTCGCGTACGAGGTCGAGCAGAGCCGTCTCGCCGTCGACCACGAGCACTCGCGGCTCGACACCTGCGTCACGCACGCAACGAGCACGCTCGTGGTGGTGGCCGTCGCGCGAGTGCATCAGTCGCTCGGCGAGGTCGATGACCTCCCGCGGCGTCCGATAGTTGACGGTCAGGCGAGCCACGACGGAGCGATCGTCATCGGCCACCTGCAACACGTCGAGCACGTCGTCCCACGACTCGGCCGCTGAAGGTCCGCTGCCCTGGTCGAGGTCGCCGACGACCGTCATCGATCGTGACGGGCAACGGCGGGCCAGCATCCGCCACTCCATCCCCGACAGCTCTTGGGCTTCGTCGACGACGACGTGGCCGTACGTGGCGAAGAACGGCGGCGGCTCGGGCAGCTCCGGGCCGGCGACGTTCGCCGACACCGCCTGCCACAGCGAGTGGACGTAGAACGCCGCCTCAGGCGACATGACCTCGTCGGAGTAGTAGGTGGCGCCGCAGCCCGGGCCGTCGCAGCGCCAGTCGGGTGGCCCGTCGGTGCCCATGCCGAAGCCGGCCTCGACACGGTCGGGGTCTTCGACGTCGTCGACCTCCCGACGGCCAGGGGGCACGTAGGTGAGCGACGTGTCGCACTGACGGCACCGCGGCACGTGCTCCTCCATCAGGCGCTCCGCCATCGCGGCGGCGTGCTCGCTCTGCCCCGGCACGGCGACGGCCTTCGCCGGCGCTGGGCCCAGGAGCTCGCGGGCCTCGTCGAGGAGCGCCATGTCGGGTCCGGTCCACGGCGCGCCGGCATCTCGTTCGAGGAGGGCGATCTCGTCGGGATGCAGGTGGGCCGCGCACGCATCCTCGAGGAGCGGGCGGTGCGCGAACAGGTCGCACAGGAGCCGTTCGGGACTGAGCACCGGCCAGATGCGCTCGAGGACGGCGCGCACCTCGGGGGCGCGTTCGAGCACCTCGCGCACCTGACGCTTCGGTCGCCGGCTCGCCGGCAGACCAGCGGCGATCGCTCGTTCGACGGCTCGGTCGTACTGGCGGAGCAGGTGGCGCATCACGAGCTGCTCCACGAGCGGCCGCTTGCTGTTGTGGGTGCCCGTCCGAGCCTTCACCGCGTCGAGGATGCGGCCGGTGGAGCCCGGGCCGATGGCCAGCCGGTACGCGCCGAAGCCGACGACCTGCTTCCGCCCGAGCGGCCGCTCGCGCCCGACGACGGCGGCCGCGATGACCTGGCGCATGCGCAGGTCGCCCTTCACCCGAGCGACCTCGGGGCGTTCGGCAGCTGCCGGCCGCGCCGCGCCGTCGTAGAGGGAGGCCACGGTCGTGAGGCGGGCCCGCGATTCTCCGAGTGACGGCAGCACCCGCTCGATGTATCCCAAGAAGAGGGGGCTCGGACCGACGATCAACACTCCCTGTTGCTCGAGCGGGAAGCGGTACTTGTAGAGCAGAAAGGCAGCGCGGTGGAGAGCGACCGCCGTCTTGCCGGTGCCGGGGCCTCCCTGCACGATCACGACGCCGCTGAGCGGGGCGCGGATGATCCTGTCTTGTTCCGACTGGATCGTCGACACGATGTCGCGCATGTGCCCGGTGCGCCGCTGGCGTACGGCGTCGAGCAGCGCGGCCTCACCGACCAGCACGAGGTCGTGATGGTCGCCGTCGAGGTCGAGCGCTTCGTCTTCGATGCCGACGACCTTCCGGCCTCTCGTGAACAGATGACGCCGCCGGACGAGGCCGTGCGCGTCGCCGGGGGTTGCCCGGTAGAACGCCTCCGCGACGGGCGCCCGCCAGTCGACCACCATCGGCGTCTGGTCGACGTCGGACACCCCTACCCGCCCGATCCGGTAGGTCTCACCGTCGGTGCGGTCGATGCGTCCGAAGATCAGTCCGCCAGGGACACGAAGCATCGCTCGACGCTGGAGGCCGTGTCGCTCCCGCGCGTCTCGCTCCGGTGCGGATGCCGGGGTCGAGGCCCGCTCCTGGAGGTCGCTCGTCGCGAGCCCGAGCGCCTGCTCCTGCAGCTCCTCGAGCCGTGCGTAGGCGCGATCCATGTGGTCCTGCTCGACGGCCAACTCCGTCGCCAGCATCGGCATCCCCCTCGAAGGCAGGAGGGAGGTTCTACGCCTCTTTGCGGGAAATGGCAAGCATCTTTCGTGCTCGCATTTACCCAATTAGCGGGAGGTGTTGACCCCATTATACCATGAGAACGGTCTGCACGCCGCCGCCACCGGCGACTACCGTCCGCTCGTGCGGGTGCTGCTGGCTGCCATCACGTGCGAGAAGGGGGACATCGAGGCGAACCTCGCCCGCCATGTCGAGCTCCTCCACGAAGCACGTCGTGCGGGTTGCATCATCGCCGTCTTCCCCGAGTTCAGCCTCACCGGTTCTGTAGACGCAGTTGCCCACCCGGAGCGGGCCGTTCCGCTCGACCACCCTGCGGTGCAGGAGCTGGTGGCGGCGAGCCTGGGCACCCGCGTGAGTGTCGTGTTCGGTCTCGGTGAACGGCGCGGTGCCGCCCTGCACATCACGCAGGTGTACGCCCACGATGGTGAGATCGTGGCGGTCCAGCGGAAGCGCCGTCTCCAGGAGGAGGAGGGGTTCACCGCCGGCTGCGAGGCCGCGCGGTTCTCGTACGGCGCGGCCCGGTTCTCGATGGTCATCTGCGCGGAGGCCAACGCCGGCGAGCACTGGGACGAAAGCGCTCGCGACAGCGACGTCATCCTCTACTGCTCGGCGCCGGGGCTGTATGGGCGCAAGACCGACGAGGCGTCGTGGCGGGACGGGTTCGACTGGTGGGAGAGCGACGGCCTGGGCCGGGCGCGGCACCACGCGAAGCGCCTCGGCCGATGGGTGGCGATGGCGACGCAGGCCGGCTCGACCGTCGACGAGGACTTCCCCGGCATCGCGGCGTTGATCTCTCCAGAAGGAGACGTCGTCGACCGCCTCCCCGACTGGGCGCCCGGAACCCTCGTGGTCGACATCCCGGTGACCGTCGACGTCGAACCGGTTCGTCGTGCCATTCGCATCCTGGTCGTCGACACGGAGGGGCGGACGCTGCTGGTCGAGTTCGGTGACGACATATCCGGGCGTCGGTGGTGGGTGCCGCCCGGCGGCGGTATCGAAGCCGGCGAGGACGATGTCGCGTGTGCGAAGCGGGAGCTGCTCGAGGAGCTGGCACGTGACGATCTCGAGGTGGGCCCCTCCATCGGAGTTCGCGGCGGGACGTTCTCCATCGGCGACCGTTGGCTGACGCAGTACGAGCGCTGGTACGTGTGCCGGTGCGAGCCGTTCGAAGTCGACCCCGAGGTCGTCGCAGCCGGGGCCGCGGAAGGCATCCGGTCGATGCGGTGGTGGACCGCTGCGGAGCTGCGCGCGAGCGGGGTCAACACGGGTCCGCGCGAGCTCGCCGACCTCGTCGAAGCCGTGGTGGCGGGGCGCCCGCTGTCGCCGGACGCCGACCTCGGCCTGTGAGCAGAACACGCACGCCTGTCTACGGCGACGTACCGGACGATGTGCTCCGGCGGCTGCGCGCCATCGCTGCGGCGCTGCCGGAGACCTACGAAGAGCAGGCCTGGACCGGTCGGCGGTGGATGATCCGTCGCCGCAACTTCGCCCACGTGTTCACGATCGAGAACGAGGCGGGCTCGACGACGATCGTGATGTTCCGGTCGTCCGGGTTCGAGCTCGATGCGCTCGCGGCCGCAGGCCACCCGTTCTTCCGCGCCGGATGGGGCACCAACGGCATCGGCATGGTGCTCGACGACACGACGGATTGGGAGGAGGTGAGGGAGCTGCTCACCGAGAGTTTCTGCCTCCTCGCCCCGAAGAAGATCGCTGCGTTGGTCGAACGCCCGGGCGACGACGGCGCCTGACGGCTACCGGAACTCGAGGCCTTCGAAGTCACCGGACGACCGCCACTCGTCGAGGTACCGAAAGTACGCCATCGCTCCGTGCGGGTATCCGACGTTGTACCGCGCCCGCGGGCCCGGATCCTGCCCTTCGTTGTTGTAGTAGCCGGGCGTGCAGTCGGGGGCGCCGAGCATCCGCGGCGTGCCGGAGAGCAGGAGCTCGATCCACGCATCTTCGGCGTCCTTCGTCACCTCGACCTCGGGATGATCGTTCTCGACCGCGTGCCTCACCACGGCGGCGATGGCCTTTCCCGACTCCGTCAGGTTGTGGGGGACGTTCGAGATCAGGTTCGCGCCCTGCGTCGGCTGGACGATGAACATGTTCGGGAAGCCGTGCACGTGTGTGCCGTGCATCGTTCGCATGCCTTCGGCCCACTTCTCCGACAAGCGGATGCCGTCCCGGCCCTTCGGGTCGTAGCCGGCGCGGCTCGTGTACTCCGTGCCGACCTCGAACCCGGAGGCGTAGATGATGCAGTCGACCTCGTACTCCACACCGGCGACGACCACACCGCGTGCGGTGATCCGCTCGACGCCCTTTCCGTCGGTGTCGACGAGACGCGTCGACGGCTGGTTGTACGCCTCGAGGTACTCGTCGTGGAAGCAGGGCCGCTTGCAGAGCTGCCGGTACCACGCCTTGAGCCGCTGCGCCGTCTCGGGATCGGAGACGATCGAGTCGACCCGGGCTCGGATCTCCTCCATCTTCTCGAAGTCGGAGTCCTCGAACGCCTCGATCATCTTGGCCGGCGTCAGGCCCTCGCGCGGGAGCGAGGCGATCTTCTCCCTGATACGCCGCGACAGGTCGGTCCAGCCGTCCATCACGAGGTCTTCGTCCGCCATCCCACCGGTCTGATTCGCGGTGAAGTTCTCCAGCCAGCGCTGCTGCCACCCGGGCGTGGCGATCGTCTTGAACCACTCCGGGTCGGTGGGGGTGTTGTTGCGCACGTCGACCGACGACGGCGTGCGCTGGAAGACGTAGAGCTCCTTGCACGCCCGCGCGAGGTGGGGGATGCACTGCACCGCCGTCGCCCCGGTGCCGATGATCGCGACCCGCTTGTCGGCCAGCTTGTCGAGCGGTGCGCCGTTCGGGTCGCCGCCCGTATAGTCGTAGTCCCAGCGGCTCGTGTGGAACGAGTGGCCCTCGAAGTCGTCGATCCCCGGGATGCCAGGCAGCTTCGGGACGTGGAGCGGTCCGGTGCCCATCCCGAGGAACTGGGCCGTGAACTCGTCGCCACGGTTGGTGCGGATGATCCAGCGGCTGCGGTCGTCGTCCCACTGCAGATCGGTGACCTCGGTGTGGAACAGCGCGTGGTCGTACAGGCCGTAGTGCTTGCCGATGCGCTGGCAGTGCTCGAGGATCTCGGGTGCGTGCGCGTACTTCTCGCTCGGCATGTGCCCCGTCTCCTCGAGCAGGGGCATGTAGACGAACGACGCGGTGTCGCACTGCGCGCCGGGGTACCGGTTCCAGTACCAGGTGCCGCCGAAGTCACCGCCCTTCTCGATGATGCGGACGTCGTCGATGCCGGCTTCCTTCACCCGAGCCCCGGTCACGAGGCCTGCGAAACCGCCGCCGATGAACGCGAACGTGACGTGATCGGTCACGGGCTCACGCTCCACGACCGGCAGGTACGGGTCGTCGAGGTAGTGCCCGAACTTCGTGCCCGCGAGCCGGATGTACTGGTCGTTGCCGTCGGGACGCAGGCGCTTGTCGCGCTCCTCCCGGTACTTCTGCTTCAGCGCTTCCTTGTCGATGACGGTCACTGCGGGCCCCCCGGCTGCTCTGGTCCCCACATTTGACCGCGCGGTCAAGTTCGCGGTCCAGCCGGCGCGCCGCCGTCCCCCGACGCGCAGCAGTGGGTGGTGGTAGCTACACCTCCGGCGGCGTGTGGCCACCGTTGTCGCGCTCGACCGCATCACGTTCGATCGACGTGTGGAGGTCGTTCGCGCCTTGGCGCGGGTGGAGATCCGTCGGTCGTGGCGCTGGCTCGTCGTGTTCGGCGTCGTAGCCGGTCTGACGGTAGGGATCGCCGCAGCGGCCGTCGCCGCTGCGCGCCGCACCAGCACCGCGTACGACCGGCTGGTCGAACGCACCGCCCTCGAGGACGTGCGGGTCCTCACCTTCGACGGCGGTGCCTTCGCCGACCGAATCGCAGACCTCGACGTCGTCGACAAGACGTGGCGAGGCGCGATGGTGACGGGAAAGCTCCGTGCCGAAGAGATCAACTACCTCACGGTGCTCGCCGGGCCGGCGGAACCGAGCGAACTGCTCCAACTGATCGTCGTCGACGGACGTGCGCCCTCGGCGGCCGAGGAAGTGGTCGTCGCAGAGGCGTTCTCGTCGATCACGGGCATCGACGTCGGCGCGACCTTGCCGATCTCATTGCTGACACGTGAGGAGTTCACCCAGTTCGACACCGGCTTCGGCGACCCCGACGGGCCGGATCTCGACCTCCGAGTCGTCGGCGTCGTGCGGCTGCCGGGCGACACCGACCAGGCGTTCAACGTGATCGCCGGACCGAGCCTGCTCGACGTCGCGGACCCATCGGTGCGGACCATCGACGTGACCGGCGTGACGCTCGTGGCTGGGGTCACGGCCGACGCGTTCGAGGCGCAGCTGCGCGAGCTCCAGCCCGAGTACCCCAATCCTCCCGGCGGCGAGGAGCTGGGGCCGTTCCAGCCCCTTCGACCGCAGGCAGATCGCGACGCGGCCCATCAGGCCGCGCGCGTGATGGCGAACGGCCTGGCGGCGCTGGCCCTCATCGCGCTCGTCGCCGGTACGAGCACTCTGTGGCAGGTCGGCCGCCGGCGCGGCCTCGGCCGAGGCGCGGCACGCGGCGCCGAGCGGGCGGTCGGGCTGACGACGAACGATCAGGTGCGGGTTCGGGCGGTCGTTGCGCTGCTGCCGGGGATCGCATCGGCGGTCATCGCATCGGCCGTCGTCGTCGTGTCATCGCCGTTCACGCCGGTGGGCACGGCGCGCTCGTACGAGCCGTCGCCCGGCCCCGCCGTGAACGTGGCCGTGCTCGTAGCGGCGATCGCGCTCGGACTCGTCTTCCCGGTTGCGATCGACACGCTCTCGGAGCTGTCCGCGGCACGGGCATCCGAACGCCGGGTGCGGCCGCCGTCGAGTGTCGCGTCCCGCCTCGGACGCGCGATGCGGTCGCCGATCGACGCCTTCGGCGCCCGCCTTGCACTCGATCCTGGCTCGGGGCGTGACGCAGTGCCCGTTCGCGCCTCGCTCCTCGGAGCGTTCCTCGGTGTCGCCGGGTTGGCCGGCGCGACGACGTTCGGCGCCACGATCGACCGCCTTCAGAACGAGCCGCAGGCGTGGGGCTGGACTGCGGACGCCGTCATCTCCGACGCCGGCGACGACGTCGCAGAGCAGTTCATCGAGCGCGACGACGTCGCGGGCGTGAGCGTCATGGACGTCGGCACTGCGGTCGTCGGGAGTCGTGGCATCCCGACGTACAGCTTCTCGTCCCGCAAGGGCGCGATCGGCTGGCGGATGATCGAAGGCCGGCCACCCGCCGCGATCAGCGAGGTCGTCGTCGGACCGAAGCTCGCACGTCAGCTGCGGGCGGGCATCGGCGACACGATCGAAGCTTCGGGTCAGACGTTCGAGGTGGTAGGCGTCGGGCTCGGCTTCACCGAGGCAGGCGGCGGCAACTTCAACGAGGTCATGCTCGTAACACCAGACGCGCTCGACGTCATCGACGAAGAAGGCCAGTTCCACGAGGTCGTGCTCGCGTTCGAGGACGGCGTCGACGCTTCTGCGATGCTGCGAGAGCTCGCCGCGCAGTACGAGGTCGTCGGCCCCGAACCCCCGGTCGAAGTCCGCAACATCGCGCAGCTGGGGAGCCTGCCGGTCGTCGTCTCCGGGATACTTGGCTTGCTGGCGGTCGGTGCGACGGCCCACGCAGCGACCATGGCGGCACGGCGGCGGAGGAGCGACTTCGCGTCCCTGCAGGCGATCGGCGCCACCCCCGGGCAGCTGCGACGCGGAGTGATCGTGATGGGCGCCGTGCTCGGCGCCACCGCGCTCACGCTCGGCCTGCCCGCTGGGGTGTTCGCGGGCGCCATGGTGTGGCGGGAGGTCGCGCACGGCATCGACGTGGTGCTCGGCCCGCTGGTGCCGGCCGCGCTGGCGGGATCGATCCCCCTCGGCTTCGTGCTCGCGATGCTGGTCGCGGTGCCTGCGGCGGTCGCCGCCGGTCGCGTGCAGCCCGCCGAGGTTCTGCGCAACGAATGACGTCTGCACGGCGGGAGCGGTCGTGGCTCTGGTCGGCTGTGCCCCGGTGAGCGGCCTAGTCCGCCCGCGTGCGGAAAATGGCCAGGCCGGGCCAGGTTCCGTTCGGGCCGAGCGGGTACCTCCTCAGGCGAGGAGGTACGACGCCATGGAGCAGATGATCACCTCGATCCGGTGTCGCCGGTGCGGGCATCGCAACGACCTCGACCGGATCGATCGGGTGGGCTACGAACGTTCGCTCGAGTGCTGTGGCTGCGGCGAGGTCGAGCGGTGGTCGATCCTGGACGTGTCGATGGGGATCGCGCAGCGGGCGTGGGACCTGCACGTCGGCACCCGGCTGAGCACGTAGCTCACAGGCAAGCGAAATCAGCCTCGACGTCGAAGGTGGGGCCGCCGTACGGTGGCGGCCGAGGCCGTTCGAAGCGTTCTCGAAAAAACTCGTTGACGTGACGAGATTTGGTCCATAGAGTGCTCTTCGATACGAGCGTTCGTCGCTCGGCGGGAGCTACGCATACAGCCTATTGCAGGCGTATTCGGCCTCGCTCTTTTTCCGAAATTCTCTTGCGTCTTCACGCGCGCCCCTTCTAGCGTCGCTCCCCTTCGAACGAGGGGGGCATGGGTGGCTGGACTGGAGATCAGCGCTGATCGAGGAGTCGACCGGCAGCGAGCGCGGTGTCGCGCCGAGGGGATGTGGCTGCTCTTCTTCTCCGATCAGCTCGACGAGATCGCACGCGCACGGGCGATCTGCGCGACGTGCAGCGAGAAGGAGCCGTGCCTGAGCGGCGCGATCGAGCGCCGCGAGGCCGCGGGCGTCTGGGGTGGAGAGATCTTCCTCAATGGCGTGATCCTGGCGAGGAAGCGCCCTCGTGGCCGGCCCCGGAAGAACGAGGTCGTGGCCCAGCCGGCCTGACCGGATCGTCAGGCGAGCTCGACGTCATCGCCGGGCTCGATGAGGACGCCGGCCGACACGCCCAGCGCCCGTGCGAGCACCGCGGCCCGGGCCGCGACGGCGGCGAGGTAGTGCTCGGCCGCATCGGCGTGGATCGGCGGGGGGCCGAGCGAACGGAGCAGGGCCGTCGGGTCGGGCGAGACCTCGGCCGGCTCGAGCGGCGGAAGCGGCGGGCGGGGCTGCCACAGCTCGACCGGCTTCTGCTTGCCCCCGTCGGTGCGGCGCCGCTGGACGCTCTTGCGTCTCGACGGGCTCACGCGTCGTCCTCCGTGAGCAGCGTGTCGGTTCGCAGACCGAGGGCCGTTCGCAGCTGGTTCGGGTCGAGGTCGGACAGCGAGCTCGACTTCGGCAGGACGAGATCGGCGATGTGTCGCTTGCCGGCGACGACCTCCTCCACCCGTTCGTCGACGGTGCCCGGGCAGACCAGCCGGTGGGAGACGACGGTTCGGGTCTGACCGATTCGCCACGCCCGGTCTCGGGCCTGGTCTTCGACCGCCGGGTTCCACCACCGGTCGTACAGCACGACGTGGCTCGCGGCAGTGAGGTTGAGGCCCGTGCCGCCCGCCTTGAGCGAGAGCACCAGCGCGCCCGGTCCTTCGCCCGCCTGGAAGTCGGCGACGAGCTTGTCGCGTGCACCCCGGGCGAGCCCGCCGTGGTAGCACGAGATGGGGACGCCGGTGACCTCGGTGAGGTGCTCCGCGAGGCGCACGCCCCACGTCGCGAAGTGGGTGAAGATCAGGATCCGTTCGCCCGCCGCGAAGACGGCGTCGACGATCTCCTCGAGCCGGGTGAGCTTGCCGGACCGGCCGTGCAGGGGCTGTCCGTCGTCGTTGTAGGCGGCAGGGTGGTTGCAGATCTGCTTCAGCGCAGTGATGGCCGCGAGGATGGCTCCCTGCTTGCGCTCGCCGTCGGCTTCGGACACCGAACCGACGAGACCGTCGAGCACCGCCTGGTACAGGCCGATCTGCTCCGGTGTCATGAGGCAGTGGTCGAGCTCGTCGATGCGGTCGGGGAGCTCGGCGGCGACCGAGGGCTCGCTCTTCGTCCGGCGGAACACGAGGATGCCGTTCAGCGCTCGTAGGGCGGCCTCGCCCTCGCCCTGGAGCTGGGCCACGAACTGCGGGCGGGAGCCGACGAGGCCCGGGTTGGTGAAGTCGAGGATCGCCCACAGGTCGCCGAGCCCGTTCTCGATCGGCGTGCCGGTGAGCGCGACGCGGGTGCGAGCGTTCAGCCGCCGGAGCTGCTGGGCGGTCTCACTCGCCGGGTTCTTGATCGCCTGCGCCTCGTCGAGCACGAGCCGTCCCCAGTCGAGCTTCTCGAGGGCGTCGATGTCGCGCACCGCCGTCCCGTACGTGGTGATCACGACGTCCGCGTCGCGCGTCGACCGCTCGATCGCGGCCGCCGATGCGCGGCTCGCACCGTGGTGGACCACCACGCGCAGGTCGGGCGCGAACTTGGCCGCCTCGGCCGCCCAGTTGCCCACGACGGCAGGCGGCGCGATGACGAGCGCGCGCCCGGACCCCTTGTTCCGCGCCAGATGGGCGAGCATCGTCGGCGTCTTCCCGAGGCCCATGTCGAGTGCCAGGCATCCGCCGAGCTCGACCGCCTCCAGGAAGCCCAACCAGGCGACGGCCTCGGCCTGGTACGAGCGCAGCTCGCCCTCGAAGCCCTTGGGCTGGGGGTCGGCTTCGGTGACGACGTCACGTGCGCGGTCGAGCAGCTCACTGGCCCAGCCCGACCCTTCGACGGTGAGCCCGCCGAGCGCGCCGCCTTCGAGGCCGACGGCGTGGCGCAGGATCTCGGCGCCGGAGAGCGTCGTCTTCTTGCCCCGCTCGGCGAGCACTGCCGCCGCTTCACGGAGGTCGGCCTTGTCGAGCTCGACCCACTTGCCGTGCGACTTCACGAGCGGCCGGGCCTCGGCTGCGAGCCGGGCGATGTCGGCTGCGGTCAGCTCGACGTCGTCGAACAGCGCCGACCACCGGACGTTGCTCAGCTGGTTCGCGCCGACGACCGTCTCACCCGCAGGCTCCGTGAAGAGGCGGAGCATCGGCTTCGGCTTGCGCCGCGACAGCGACGGCACCCGTACCTCGAAACCGGCGGAAGCCACGACTGCGCCGACGCTCGTCATGACCTCCCACGCCTCGTCCTGGCTGAGGTACACCTGCCCACGGCGCAGGGCGCCGGGCCGGCGCAGCACGGGGAGAACCCGCTCCAGGCGGGTCAGCTCGTCCGCGAGTGGAGCGGTGTTCTTGCTGTCGCCGAGCGCCTGCTCGATCGGCAGGAGGTTGCCTTCGGCGCCGGGGCCGTACACGGAGAGGAACCACGCGTTGCCGGCGTCTGGCGGGTCGAGTTGCACGACCAAGCGGGGCCGAGCGGTGGTGGTCACCGGCTTCGCCCACCGGAGCAGGCGGCTCGACACCATGGCGGCAGGCGCGGGCGGGGCCTCGAACGCCGAGCCGTCGAGCCGGGTGATCATCGCCTCCCCGACATCGTCAGCTGTGCGGATCACCGGCGGGGGAGCAGGGAGCTCGAGCCGGCTGCCAGCCTCTCGGAGGATCGCGTCGACCAGCGACCTCAGCACGTCGAGCACGACCGTGCGCGGGTCGCTCTTGGTGAGCGCGGTGACGGTGCCCGGCATCGAGTTCGCGAGCCCGTCGATGTCGGCCGCTTCGAGCAGCGCCGGCGACCACCGCACCGCGAGCTCCGGGTTGCGATCGCGCCGCTTCGACATGTGGAGCGCCGGCACGACGCGTCCGAGCGCGACGGACCGGACCGCGATCAACGCCAGCCTTCCCATCCACGCGACGCTGCGCCCCAGCGCCTCGTGGTCTTCACGGCTGCCGACGTCGACGAGCCAGCCAAGGGCCTTCTCGACGGGGATGGCGAGCGCCGCCGCCCGCTGGTTGGCAGGCAGGGGAACCCCCGCGTGCAGAGCCCACCCGACGGCCGGGCCCTTGATCGCTTCCAGCAGATCGGCGAGTGCGTCGTTGCCGGCCGGAGGCGCGCCAGGGCGGGCCGCCCAGACGATCAGCTGGCCGTTCGCCCACGACGCCTGGAGGCGCACTTCGCCACGAGCCTCGACCTCGAGCCCCTCGCCACCCTCGTCGCCGTACGCGCCGACGACCTCGTCGAGGGCCCTCTCGAGTCGAGCCAGCTCGGACTCGAAGTCGTTGACGACGTGCTCGCGCTCGGGGCCACGGATCTGGCGAGCGGCATCGAGGTCGTCTTCGACGCGCTCGATCAGCCGTTCGAGCGTGGCGCGCCACCGGGCAGGATCGGCCTCGAGGCGCGCCAACTGCTCGGCGGTCGCGAAGCCGTCGACCGCGGCCCACACATCGCTCTCGAGACTTCGTAGCTGACTCATCGCGCGGCGCTCCCGGCGCCGAGTGCCGTCTGCCTCTCGTCCGAGTGGCGACGGCGGAGTTCGGTCTTGCGGCCTTGCGAGCCGACCAGTTGCGGCGCTTCCCGTCGACCACGTAGGGCGCGGGAGGACGACCGACGCCCCCAGCGTACGTCGCTTCGACGTCCAACGCGACCATGGGTCCCGGAGCGCCTACCGTCGGCCTCGTGCGCCGCGTCGTCTGCCGCTCTTTTGGTCCGCTGTCCGGCCTCGACCTCGTCGAGGAACCTGATCTCGTCGGTGGCGACGATCGGGTCGTCGTCGACGTCGCGGCCGCAGGCGCGAACTTCGTCGACGCGCTGATCGTCGAGGGCCGCTACCAGATGAAGCCGCCGCTGCCGTTCACACCCGGCATGGAGGTGGCAGGCACCGTGGAGGCGACCGGGGAGCGGGTGCTCGCGTTGTGCTGGATGGGCGGCTACGCGTCGCAAGTGATCGTTCCTCGGGCGGCGATCCATCAGATACCCGACGGGGTCACGATGGGTCAGGCGGCGACGCTCATCCAGAGCTACGCCACGGCTCAGTTCGCGCTGACCCGACGGACGACGGTGCGGGAAGGCGAATGGGTCGCGGTGCTGGGAGCCGGCGGTGGCGTCGGGCTGGCGATGATCGACGTCGCTCGCTCGCTCGGCGCGCGGGTGGTCGCTTGCGCGTCGAGCGCAGAGAAGCTCGCTGCCGCCCAGGCGCTCGGTGCCGATGCCGTCGTGGCCTACGAAGACGACGGCGTCGACCTCAAGTCGGCGATCCGGGAAGCCACCGGTGGCGGCGCAGATGTCGTGGTGGACCCCGTCGGCGGTGACAAGGCCGAAGCTGCGCTGCGGTCGCTGCGCTGGCACGGCCGGTACGTGGTCATCGGGTTCGCTTCCGGTGAGATCCCGTCGCTCCCGGTGAACCAGGTCTTGCTCAACAACCGGACGATCGTGGGCGTCGACTGGGGTGCGTGGACCGTCCGCGAGCCGCTGGCGAACGCCGAGGTCGTCGCAGAGGTCCTCTCGATGGTTGCCGGCGGGCAGCTCCATCCGGTCGAACCGATCGAGTATCCGCTCGACGACGTGGTTCGCTGCCTCGACGACCTGGAGTCGCGACGCCTCGTGGGGAAGGCCGTGCTCGTCCCTTGAGCCGGCCGCTCCCTCTTCGCTTCGTGATGTCGGCCCCGAACTGGAAGGCGCTGCCCGACTCGCCTGCCGAGGTGGCCTTCATCGGACGGTCGAACGTGGGCAAGAGCTCGCTCATCAACGCCCTCGCGAACCGGAAGGGACTCGCCGAGGTCAGCTCGACCCCGGGCCGGACCCGCTTGCTCAACCTCTACGCCTTCGACGACCGGCCGTCGACGGTGGTCGACCTCCCCGGCTACGGCTACGCCAAGGTTTCGAAGCAGCAGCGGGCGAACCTGGCGAAGACCGTCCACGACTACCTCCTGCACCGCGAGCCGCTCGAGATGATTCTCGTGCTCGTCGACGGCGAGATCGGTCCGACGGCGCTAGACGTCGCGGTCCTCGACGACCTCCGGGCCGAGCAGTTGCCGCACACGATCATCGCCACGAAGCACGACAAGGTGAAGTCGTCGGCTCGTGAGAAGCGGAAGCGGGAGCTCGCGGCGAAGTGCCAGCTCGAGCCGGGAGACGTCGTGTGGGTGAGTGCCGCGACCGGAGTCGGGATCGAACGTCTGCGTGGCCTCGTCAGCCTGTGGCTGTCGTAGCCGCCGTCGCCGCGCGCAGCGCAGAGAGCCCTCGCCGTAGCGACGCCAGCACGTCGTCGGGCGGTCGATCGAGGAGCCGGGCCACGTCCTGGTAGGTGACTCCCGGGCGGGCAGCGAGCAGGACAGCCGCAGCATCTCGGGGCGCCAAGGCCTCCAGCAGGGTGGCTGGGTGCCTGATCGTCGTCTGCGTCATCGTTCTCCCGTCGTCCCTCAGAGTAATAACCCAACTAAACACTACTGAAACAGGTTTTCTCTTCGAGTTCCGATTGAGCGTCTCCGGTCGCGAGACTCCCCGGATGCGTTCGTGGGTGGCGTCGGGGCTCGTCTTCGTGACGTCGGGGGCCGTGCTCGTGCTCGAGATCCTCGCGGCGCGGCTGTTGGCGCCCTATGTCGGCGTGACCCTCGAGACATACACCGCGATCATCGCCACGGTGCTCGCGGGCATCGCCGGCGGCACGTACGTGGGAGGACGGGCCGCCGACGGCTACGACCCGTCGCGCCTCCTCGGGCCGTTGCTGGCGGTGGGTGGGGTGCTGTCGGTGCTCACCGTGCCGCTCGTCCGGATGCTGGGGCCCGGTGCACCCAAAGGCGGCTCGGGGGTTCTCGTCGTGACGGCGCTCACGTTCCTCGCTCCCGCTGCGGTGCTCAGCGCGGTGTCCCCGGTCGTCGTGAAGCTGCTCCTGCGCGACCTCGGCCGTACGGGCGAGATCGTCGGGCGCCTGTCGGCGGTCGGCACCGCGGGAGCGATCGTCGGCACGCTGCTCGCAGGCTTCGTCCTCGTGGAGGTCGCCGCCACCTCGACGTCGATCTACGCCATCGGCGGAGCGCTCGCCGTCGGCGGCGTCATCCTGTCGATCACCCGGTCGGGTCTGGCCGGTCGAGCGGCGGCCGTCCTCCTCGTCGTCACGGTGGCAGCCGTGGGTCTCGGGAGCGCGGCCGGCGATCCGTGCACCGCCGAGACGACCTACCACTGCGCGCAGATCGTCGACGATCCCGTGCGGCCGGCGGGAAGGGCGCTCGTGCTCGACACCCTCCGGCACTCCTACGTCGATCTCGACGATCCGACCCACCTCGAGTTCCGCTACATCCGAGAGTTCGCAGCTGCGGTCGACGCGCTCGCGCCGCCGGGCGAGCTGACGACGGTGCACGTCGGCGGCGGCGCTCTGACCATGGCACGCTGGCTCGCGGCCACCCGCCCCGGCTCGTCGAGCGCCGTGCTCGAGATCGACGCAGGCTTGGTCGACGTGGTGATCGACGAGTTCGGACCGCCGCCCGCCGGCACGTCGATCCGCATCGGCGATGGGCGCACCTTGCTGCGCGACGTCGCTTCGAGTTCGGTCGACGTCGTGTTCGGTGACGCCTTCGGCGGCCTCGCAGTGCCGTGGCATCTCACCACCGAGGAGGCGGTGAGCGACATCGCCCGCGTCCTGAGCGACGACGGCATCTACGCCGTGAACGTGATCGACTACCCGCCGCTGCGTTTCGCCCGGGCCGAGGCGGCAACGCTGCAGGCGGTGTTCGCCTCGGTGCTCGTGGTCACGCCGCCGCCGACCCTCGCCGGCGTCGAGGGCGGAAACGTCGTGCTGGTCGCCTCGAAGAGGCCGCTCGACGCCGCCCGTCTGTCCACCATCCTCTCGGCGAACGGCGACGGCGACGCAGTGATCGATGGAGCCGACGTGACCGCCTTCGTGGGTGACGCCCCGGTGCTCGTCGACGACCACGCGCCCGTCGATCAATGGCTCGCGAGGTCGACCCGGCGCGACTGAGCGGCGAACGTCCACACTGGTGCGATGGTCGAGCGGGCACCGAGCGGGATGCGGCGATTCGTGATGCGGCGCGAGTCCGACGCGTCAGGCGTCTCCGGCGTCGGGCTCGTGCTCGAGGGCGTCCACTTCTCGACCGGTGTCGTCGTGGTCCACTGGCTGACGCCGCCGCCACGTGGCTCGATCAGCGTCTTCGACTCGCTCGAGCAGTTCCTCTCGATCCACGTCCGGCCCCACCCCGACAACGGCACGGTCATCGAATGGGAGGACGGCCACCGGCTCGCGATCGGCGATCAGGGAGACATCGTCGTCCGGCCCTGAAGCGCCGCAGCTCGCGTCGCTGCTCAGGCGGCGATCCGCTCCGCCACCCGCGCGTTCGAGGCGTCGCTGAGTAGGTCGAGGACGGCCTCCTCGATCGTTCCGTGCGTCGACAGGCCGCCGAGGCCCGTCTCCTCATCCATCTCCTCGAGCGCCTCGAGGATGGTGACGCCGCCCTGATAGCGGTCGATCACCCGCGGATCGACGTACGACGACCGGGCCACGGTGGGCGTGTTCCCGAGGTAGTCGGACACCTCCTTCATCGCCCGACTGATGGCGCGCTTGCGGGCCGTCTTGGAGGAAGCCACCCCCGACGAAACCGCGAGGGCCACCGCGGCGAGCACCGTCGCCGACCAGGTCCGGAAGTCCTTCGCCGTGAACTCACCGCCGGTCACGTCCTTGATGTAGGCGTTGATGTCGGACGACTTCACGTCGAACCAACGGCCGTCACACTCGTACGCGAGCAGCTCGTAGCCGCCACCGCGGCGCGCCTTGAGCTCCGACACGACAGCGACGACGTCAGGATCCGCGACCGACTGCACCCGGCGCTTGCCGCTCTTCGCCGTGTAGTCGAACGTGATCACGTCGCCGTCGACGTGCACGTGCTTCCTGCGCATCGTCGCAAGGCCATAGGTCTGGTTCTCTTCCGCGTAGCCCTCGGTCCCGATGCGGAAGAAGCCGAGGTCGAGGAGCCGGACCGCGCAGGCGAGCACCCGCTGCTTCGTCAGTCCCTGCTCGGAGAGATGCTCGGCCGCGGCCTGGCGGAGGCGGGGGAGAGCGGCCGCGAAGTCGAGCATGTGCTCGAACTTCTCCCGGTCTCGACGTTCACGCCACTTGTCGTGGTAGCGGTACTGGCGGCGGCCCTTGGCATCGGTGCCCATCGCCTGCACGTGACCCCAAGGATCCATGCAGATCCACACGTCGGTCCACGCGGGCGGGATGGCGAGGATGCGGATGCGGTCGAGCACCTCGGGGTCCGTCACCTTGGAACCGTCGGGAGCGATGTAGGTGAAACCCTTGCCGGCGCGACGCCGGACGATCCCTGGGAGGCTGCAGTCGGCACGGCGGAGGCGCGGCATCGGCGCCCGTGTACCCCGATGTGCCGAACTTCAGGCCGCGACGAGAGAACTCGGTTGCCGCAACGACGATCGCCCCATCGCCCAAGAGCCGAGGAGGTGGCGGGCGAAGCGATCCTCGGTCGCCATGAGCGCCTTCGCACCGAAGAGCACGTCGCCGGCCCGGCTGGGCTCGGAGCGAGCGAAGCCTCCGGCGAGGCGTTCGGCGGCGATCTGCTCGTGGACCGCGTCCGCCAGCACGTGCACGTCGTAGAACGCGGCGGCGTCGTCGGCGACACCGAGGCGCCGCAGGGCCCGTGAGTAGCGCCCCATCGGTACGACCGAGCACATCTCGAAGACGGCGAGGTGGCCCACGAGCGCGCCACGGAAGCGACGATGCAGGCCGAACAGCGACACGAGGTTGACGGTGGCGAGGGTCACGCCGGGGAGGCACTCGACGTAGGCGCCGTAGGCTTCGTCGAGTCCGAGCGACCGCATCGTCACCCGGAACCGCTCGCTGTGCATCTCGTCGAGCCGCCCGTTGCCGTACTCGTCGGCCTGGATCTCGACGAGCGCCGCCTTCGCCTCGCCGGCGAGGCGCGGGATGCCCCACGTGTGGGGGTCGGCTTCCTTCAGCTGATACGCAGAGCGGTGGATCGCGAACTCGCGCATCTCCTCGAGAGAGCCGCGCTGCTCCATGTACGACGACAACGAAGGCCCGTCGAAGGCCGCGATGAGCGCCTTCAGTTGGTCAGCGACGGTCGCGGCGTCGATGCGGGGAGCGGGGCCGACGTCCGCCTCGACCGCGTCGAGGAACGTGCGCTCGAGCGCGCCGCGGAAGGCGATCAGCGCAGCGTCCCATTCCCAGGCGTCGTCGACGCCCTCGAAGCCCTGGTAATGCAGCTCGTAGAGGGTGTAGAGCGCGAGGTGGAGGTCGTCGTCGACCAGCGGGTCGGCCGCATCGACCCGCGGCAGGGCGAGGCGGCTGCCCGGCTCCGATCGCAGACGCGCCACGAGGGCCGTGGTCAGCGGCCCTCGTGGTTCAGGAAGCGCTTGAAGAGGCAGCGGAACGCCTCAGCCCTCGATCCGGCCCTCGCCCTGCTGCCGAGCGCCACGCTCGGTGGCCTCCTTCTCGGCGGCAGCGACAGCAGGGTCGACGCTGTTCTGCTCGGCGGCACGCTCTTCGTCGGGAGTCGGCATCTTCCCGGCGGAAGCGGTTGCCTGCTCATCGCGGCGCTGCGCCTCGATCGTCTCGTCGGTCATATGGGTGCGGTCGTCGCCCATCGCGCGGATCCTCCGTAGGTCTCGAACGAGGGTCACCGTTCCCCGCCGCACGGCGGTGAAAACCGTTACGGCGTCTGCCCCGGACCCGTCACGACGGCCCGCTTCACCGCGCGCACGACGGTGCGACCGTCGCGGACGTCGGCGACCACCTCGTCGGCGAGCTCCCGCACGAGGAAGATGCCTCGGCCCCGTTCGGCATCCGGGTCAGGCAGATCCACCAGGTCGACCCGAGGAAAGCCCTTGCCACCGTCGTCGCTCACCTCGAGCACGATGCCCCCGTTCTCGACCCACGCGTCGAGCACGACCGAGGCGGGTCCGCCCGAAGCGTGGGTCACCGCGTTCGCCGTGAGCTCGGATGCGATGAGCAGCAGCCCGTCGACCGCATCTGCCTCGACCGGCACGCGGAGCAGCCAGTCGCGCAACAGGTGCCGCGCGAGCGGGACCGCAGCTCGCGTGGGCGAGAAGCGGTGCTGGAACGGGGCCAGCAAGAGGTGCTGCGCAGGTGGCGCGGCCTGAAGCGTTCGACGGCGGAGGACGAGCGCGAGGGAGTCGTCGTGGCGTGCGGCGTCGGCGAGCTGGCGGTCGATGAGCACGCGAGCGAGCGACGTCGCCGGATAGGACGCGGTCGCAGCTGCTGCCGCGGCGAGCTCCTCGAGCCCCCGCACGATGTCCTTCCGCGCCTCGATGAGCCCGTCGGTGTACAGGACGAGCGTGTCCGACCGCTCGAGCACAGTGGAGACGACGTCGTGCGATGCGGCGCCCGGCCACCCGATCGGGATGCCCGGCGCAGGCAGCTCCTCGACCACTCCACCGCGGATCACCAGCGCGGGTGGGTGGCCCGCACCGGCGAGGCGCAGGCGACCGGTCTGGGGGTCGTACCGGCCGACGACGAGCGTCGCGACGAGGTCGGGGTTCTGCGCGATGACGAGCTCGTCGGCCCGCTCGACCATCCGCCCGAGGTCGCAGCCGTCGATCGCAAGGAGGCGCAGTGCGTGGGTGACGAGGAGGGCGTCCTTCGTCGCCTGGACGCCTTTGCCCATCACGTCGACGACCGTCAGATGCAGCTCCCCGTTGGGCAGCGCGATCCAGTCGTACAGGTCGCCCCCGGTCGGCGCGCTTGGGTCGGCGGCGACGTAGTGCACGCCGAGCTCGGTGAACGGCAGCGCCGGCGCGGCGGGGCGCACGGCCTGCTGGAGCCGGTGCACGACCTCCTTCCCGCGCACCTCCTCCTCGGCGAGCCGGATGAGGGTGGCGTGGTTCTCGAGGGCGACGCCGAGGTGCGTCGCCAGAACCGACAGCCACCGGTCACCGTCCGGAGCCAGGTCCTGGCCGTCACGCCAGCCGGCAAGGAGCACGCCGCGAAGGACGTCGCGCCCGACGACGGGGATGACGGCGAGCCCGTGAAGAGGAACGATCCGGCGGATCCGAGAGTCGACCTCGAGCGTCTCCTCCGCGACCGCCAGATCCTCGTAGACGACGCCACCGGTTCCGTCGAGCACGCTGGCGACGAGCGGCACCGTGCGCGGGTCGGCGAGGAGCCCGAAGCTCACAGACGCCTTCGGATGCGTCCACCACGTGGGGGTGGCGTCGTGGGGGAGCAGGCAGAGGCCGATCTCGTCGACGCCGGTGACGTCGCGCGCAGCCTCGAGTGACCACTGGACAACCTTCGTCAGGTCGCTCTCGCCGTGCAGGCGGCGCGCCGCGTCACCGAGTGCGGCGAGTCGAGCGTCGTCACGCGCCCCGGAGGAGGGAGCGTCCATCGCCGTCAGACTGCCGCCCGAGGCCGCGACGCGCCAGCTTGCGGTCAGGACAACTCGTCGTCCGGCGGGAGCGGAACGCTCTGCGCCTGCTCGAGCACGTCCGCCTCAGGTGCTTCGGGGTCGCGCGACACGCTCGCGGAATCGATCTCGCCGCCCTCGTCCGGTACCACCTCGCGGTGCTGCTCGAGGATGTCGGCGTCGGGGCCGTCGGGAAGCGCGTCAGGGCCGGGCACGGAACCGTTCTACCCCGTTCGCGCGGGCGTGAGGTGACGATCTGTTGGGTACGGGGTTCACCGATGGCTGATCACGCGAACCACAACACCGTGCACAACGTCGTCGGCGTCTACGCCGACCCGATGATCGCCCGAGGGGTGGCGCGCCAGATCGCCGACCTCGGGGTGCCGCAGTCGTCGATCGCCGTCGGCGATGCGGCGGGCGACGTGCAGTCGCTCAAGGCCGAGATGCGAGAAGAGGCCGACAACACGATCATCGGTCCCGGCAACGTCGGCCCCTTCACGAAGCGGATGACGAAGGGCCTCATCCGTCAGACGATCGGCTGGACGATCGGCCTGGCGATCCTCGGGTGCGCTCTCGCGTTCTTCGACTGGCCCGCGAGCAACCTGGCGTTCGGACAGCGCCTCCTGATCGCTGCGATCGTCGGCGCCGTCACCGGCGCGACCATCGGCTTCGTGTGGGGCGGCGCCCGAGGCGCGGCGAACGAACCGTCGCTGCACGGGCTGGCGGCCGAGCGCGGCATCACGCTCACTGCGACCATCCCGGCGTCCCTCGCGCCCGAAGCGGTCCGGATCATGCGCGAGGCCCAGCCCATCCGGCTCGATCTCGGCACCCCTGAGGGGTCGCCGGTCGAGACCATCACGACGGAGGAAGACGTCAACCGCTGACGTCGAGGAAGTGTCCCTTTCGTTCCTCCTCGGAGGACCGAGGGGGACCTCCGGCGAATCCCTGATCATGGACAGCACCGCACCGCATCGTCGGCACACCCCGGCTCGCGTGGTCGGCGGATCACCGCAGCTCGAGTGCCCGAGCTGCCGCATGCCGGTGCTGTTGAGCTTCGTCGAGCGAGACGGCGACCGTCGCTGGCTCGACTGCCCGTACTGCAGCCGGCACGACGAATGGACCATCAACAGCGGTTCGTGACGCCTGCCGGCGCCCGCTAGAGTGAACGTCCCACCCGGGGCGATTAGCTCAGTTGGCAGAGCACCTGCATGACGCGCAGGGGGTCAGGGGTTCGAATCCCTTATCGCCCACTCTCCAAGATCTCGGTGGTGGCAACCGAACGCATCGAGGGCTCCTGAGGGAGCCCTCGATTCGCGTGTGGCTTACGCGAGTCACCGGGTACACGCGGACCATGGCACAAAAGATCCGCGACCTCATGACGAAGACCATCACCTCTGTCGATCACACCGCGACACTCACCGAAGCAGCCCGGCTGATGCAGCAGGAAGACATCGGGAACGTCCTCATCGTCGACGGCGACACCGTCTGCGGCATCCTCACCGACCGCGACATCGTCGTCCGCGCGATCGCGCAGGACCTCGATCCGACGACCACGACCGTCGCCGACATCTGCAGCCACGACCTCGTGACGCTCGATCCGGACGCGTCGGTCGAGGAGGCCAAGAAGCTCATGGCCGACCGTGCGGTCCGCCGCCTGCCCGTGGTCGAGAACGGCAAGCCCGTCGGCATCATCAGCTTGGGCGACGTCGCCATCGAGGCGAACGGCGAGCGCGCGCTCGAGGAGATCAGCGCCGCACCGAGCAACAACTAGCGGTCAGCCGCCGAGTACATCGAGGAGGCGGGTCACCAGCTCTCGCGGCGGGACCCCCTTCTCGAGGTACGCGATCGCTCCCAGCCGTCGGGCCTCATCGCCGAGTCGCTCCTCTGCGAACCCGGAGAGCATCACGACCCGCGCGCCCGGCGATGCCTCGAGGATCAGCGGAAGCGCCTCGAGGCCGTCCATCACCGGCATCGACACGTCGAGGAGGACGAGATCGGGCTGCACGGACCCCGCCGCCTCGATCGCTTCCTCGCCGTTGCCCGCCTCGGCGACGACCTCGAACGAGCCCGACCGCTCGAGGGTGAGGCGGACCAGCGCACGCAGTTCACCCACGTCGTCTGCCAAGAGGACGCGGTGAACCACGCCTCCTATTCGGCAGAACCGTCCGTCTTCGGAGCATTCGCACTGCCCTAAGGTCGCCGGCGTGGCGATCTCGGTACGGGTCGAGCCCGAGCGCCTGTCGGCCCCCGCAGGCAGCGACGTCGACGGCGTGATCCACCTCACGAACCCGCACCAGGAGGCGGTGCACGTGCGGCTCGTCGTCTCCGGTGAGGTGGCCGGGTGGTCGACCGTCGAACCGGCCGATCTCGTCGTCACCCCAGGCTCCAGCGTCGAGTGCCGCCTCCGGTTCCGCCTCCCGCGCGGTGCACCCGGTGGCGTCGGGGAGGTCCCGTTCCTCGTCCGTGGCTTGTCGGATGCTGAAGGGATCGGCGGTGCGACTGCAGAGGGGTGGCTCTCGGTGGTCGGGCAGGCCGAACTTGCCCTTCGGCTCGTTCCTGGCGTCGCCAAAGGCACGTTGCGCGGCGTCGCGAAGGTCGCGGCCGACAACCTGGGCGAGGTGCCGGCGCGGGCGCAGCTGCTGGTGTCGGCACCCGAAGGGCTCGACGTGGAGGTCGAGCCCGACAGCGTCATCATCGAGCCCGGGTCGACGGCGTGGGCGAAGCTCACGGTCCGTCCCCGCCGGAGGCTGATCTCGGGGCCGCCGCGCCTCCACGACTTCTGGGTCCGCCTCGATCCGATGGGCGGCGCGCGTGTGAGCGTCGAGGGGCAGATGCTGCAGCGCTCGCTCGTCGTCGGACTGCTGCCGAAGGTGCTCGGCGGCGTGGTCGGCGCGGCGCTGGCGCTGATGGGCCTCATGAGCTTGCTCGGAGGTGACGGCACGGATGTCGCCACGACGCCGGCGGTGACGACGATCGCGACCACCAGCACGACCGTCGCCGAGACCACCACGACGGAGGCGCCGCAGGACGCCGCGGCCGCACCCACGAGTGTGCCTCTCGCGGCGAGGCGCCTCGCCTTCCAGACCAACCGCGACGGCAACTTCGAGATCTACTCGTCGAAACCCGACGGGTCGGAGCCGGTGAACCTCACCCGCCACCCGGCCCATGACTCCGAGCCCGTGTGGTCGCCCGACGGAACGAAGATCGCTTTCGACTCCGACCGCTCCGGGAACTTCGACGTGTGGGTGATGAACGCCGACGGTTCGAACCCGGTGCAGCTCACGACGGAACCGTCACCCGATGGGTATCCGGCGTGGTCGCCGGACGGCACGCGCATCGCGTTCATCAGCTTCCGCGACGGCAACAGCGAGATCTACGTGATGAACGCCGACGGCACCGGGCAGACGCGGCTGACGAAGAACGTCGCTGACGACGGCAGACCCGACTGGTCGCCCGACGGCTCGAAGATCGCCTTCCACACCGACCGCGACGGCAACTACGAGATCTACGTGATCAACGCCGATGGCAGCGGGCCGCAGAACCTCACCAACTCTGTTGGCTTCGACCAGAACCCGGCGTGGTCGCCGAACGGCAGCCGCGTCGCGTTCGACTCGACGCGGGACGGTGGGAAGCCGGAGCTGTACCTCATGGGCGCCGACGGGTCTCTACCCGTCCGGCTGACGCAGAACGACGCGCTCGACGCTTGGCCGACGTGGTCCCCCGACGGTACGCGGCTCGCGTTCCAATCCGATCGAGACGCCGACATCGAGATCTACACGATGGGTGCAGGGGGCGGGCCTGCCCGGCGGGTGACGGAGTTCCCCGGCGACGACGCCGAGCCCTCTTGGAGCTGAGCATCTCCGGTTCAGCAGGGGTGGACGTGCTCCGGTCGGTGGTCGTCGCTCAGCACGAGCTCGCGTAGCACGTCGAGGAACGCACGAGCCGGCGCGCCCGGCAGCGCGCGACGTCGCAGGGCGACGCCGACGTCGCGTCGCGGCAGCGCCTTTACCGCGAGGGGCTTGGTCCGTTGCCGGAGGTCGGCGGGGATGGCTGTTGCTGGCACGATCGCCGCGCCTTGTCCGGCGATGGCCATGGAGGCGATGAGACGGATGCCGTCGAGCTCGGCCCGCGCCCGCAGCGCGACGCCCTCGACCGTGGCGGCCTCGTCGATCAGCTCGCGGAACGCGGTTCCGCGTGGAGGGAGGAACAGCGGGATGTCGGTGATCTCGGCCAGCCGCACCTCCTCCCGGCCCGCGAGCGGATGGTCGGCCGGCACGAACAGCAGGAGGTCTTCGTCGAACAGCCGCTCCGTCACCAGGTCGGGCGACGGCAGCGGCAGGTTGACGACGGCGAGGTCGAGGCGGCCGCTCGCCAGCTGCGGCTCGAGGCTCGTCGACGTGGCGTCGACGATCTCCAGCTCGACGTGAGGGTGCCGGTCGGCCATCGCCTCGAGGAGCGGCGGCACGAGCCAGCGGGCGGTCGTGCCGATGATCCCGGCCCGCACGCGCCCGACGACGTCGTGTTGCATGGCGGCCACGTCGGCGACCAGCGCATCGAGCTCGGCCTGGATGCGGCGCGCCCGCTCGACCACCGCCTCACCCTCCTGTGTGAGGCGCGACGCGTGACGGTCGACGAGGGTGGCTCCGAGCTCCCGCTCGAGCCGGCGGATGTGGGTGGAGACGTTGGACTGCACCGTCGCCAGCGCATCGGCGGCGGCGCTGAACGTGCCATGGTCGGCGACGGCGACGAGCGCAGCCAGTTGGCGGAGGTCCATCGCTGAAAATGATGGCACCTATCTCTACAAACTGTTGGACAGATCGTCGACGCCCCGGTTCAATGATCACCAACAACAAGCCCGAGCCGCTGGTTCCCCCCACCGGTACGGCTCGAAGCTCTGCGAAGGGTCCGGTTACCCCCCAGCCGGACCCTTCGTCGTTCTCGGCTTTCGGACGGTAGCGTTCCGACTCATGGGCTCGTCAGCGGCGTTCTTCGACCTCGACCGCACCGTCCTCAAGGGAGCGAGCGGACCCTTCCTCACCGAGGCGCTGCAAGCGGCCGGCATCGCGCCGCGGCGGTCGGTGCCGGGTCAGAGCGTGATGTACCGCGTGTTCGACCTGGTCGGCGAGACGTTGCCGTCGATGGCGCTTGCCCGCGGTGCCGCGCTGATCGCGAAGGGATGGTCGCGCTCCGCCGTTCGCGAGGCCGCCGCGCACGCGGCCGAGGAGCTCGATCTCCTGGTCGCTCCCTACGCTCGTGGGCTGCTCGACGAGCACCGCCGAGCCGGGCGCGCGGTGGTGCTCGCCACCACGACGCCACACGACCTGATCGAGCCGTTCGCCGAGCGCCTCGGCTTCGACGCCGTCGTCGCGACGCGCTACGAGGAGGACGAGCACGGCTCGTACACCGGCCGGCTCGCCGGCGAGTTCGTGTGGGCCCTCGGAAAGGCACGCGCGGTGCGGGCGTGGGCGAACGAGCAGGGCGTCGACCTGAAGGAGTCGTTCGCCTACTCCGACAGCATCTACGACCTGCCGCTGCTGTCGTCAGTCGGCGCACCGGCGGCGGTCAACCCCGACCCGCGTCTCCACGCCGTCGCCACCGTCCGACGGTGGCCGGTGCTGTGGCTCGACGTGCCCCCCGGGGTGCCGAAGCTGGGTGGGATCGAGCCGTTCGACATCGTCCGCCTGGCAGCCCGGCCGGAGTTGATCCCTTACGCCCGCTTCGAGTTCGAGGGGATCGAGAACATCCCGAAGATCGGCGCCGCGATCATCGCAGCGAACCACCGGTCGTACTTCGACCCGGTCGCGCTCGGGCTCGCCATCGCTCGCGGTGGCCGGCCCTTGCGCTTCCTCGGCAAGAAGGAGGTGTTCGACGCGCCGGTGGTCGGATGGCTCGCCCGTTCGATGGGTGGCATCCGCGTCGATCGTGGATCCGATGCGGCCGGTGACTCGCTGAAGGAGGCGACCCGTGCCCTCAACGCCGGGGAGCTCGTCGGGATCATGCCGCAGGGCACGATCCCGCGAGGCGAGGCCTTCTTCGACCCCGTGCTCGTCGGCAAGACCGGTGCAGCGCGTCTCGCTGCGGCGACTCGTGCGCCGATCATCCCCGTCGGCATCTGGGGGACGGAGAAGGTGTGGGCGCGGTCGTCACGCGTCCCGAACCTGCTGAACGTGACCGACCCGCCGACGGTGACCGTCCGCATCGGGACCCCCGTCGACCTCGGCTACGAGGACATCAGGGCCGACACCGAGAAGATGATGTCGGCCATCGTCGACCTCCTACCTCCCGAAGCGCGCCAGGCGAGGAAGCCGACGGCCGAGGAGCTGGCGAAGACCAAGCCGCCGAAGTAAGCCGACCGGCGAAGGGCTACCTCAGCCGTAGGTGACCCAGCGGAGCTGGATGTTCTGGACCGAGTGAACCTTCGGGTCCGACACGTTCCGTGCTTCGACCCGTACCTTCGCCCAGCCGTTCGCGTTGGTGCGCACAGCGAACACGGTTCCGACCGTCAGTTGGTCGTTGCTGTCGCCGCCGCTGATCGACGTCAGGTTGTAGTTGGTTGACTTCAGCTGCGACGCCGTGACGCCGTCGAAGTTGACCTTGCCCAGCAACGCGAGCGCGGCGCCGTTCCGTGCCACCATCGCCCGCTCGGTCGTCGACTGCTGGTTCCACCACACGTCGGCGCCCGTCGACGTCTCTTGGCCGGTATCGAAGTCGAAGGAGTACGTCCCGTGGAGGAGGCCGGTACCCTGCGACTTGATCGGTGCAGGCGGTGCGGTCGTCGTGGTGGTGGTCGAGGTGGTCGAGGTGGTTGCGACCGGCTTGGCGTCCTGGGTTGCCGTAGCGGGCGAATCGTCGGTCGTCTGCACCGTTGTGGCAGTCGCCCCGCCACCGGAGCTGCCGCCACCGGCTGCGGCGACCGTCGTCTGCGACGATGAACCACCGCCGGCCTGCTGACCGCCGCCGGCCTGCTGGTCGCCGCCGGATGCCGATGAGCCGTCGACCACGTCGGCTTCCGCCTCACCGCCGCCTTCGCCCTCTTCGCCGGCCGCCGCAGCCACGACCGTCGTGGTCGTGTCGCCTGAGGCGCCCGTCAGCGAGAACCGCCCGCCACCGTCCTTGTCCTTCGTCAGCCCCGGGACCAGGACCGCCGCGGCGATGAGGATCACTGCAGCTGCGGCGATGACCGGGATGAGGTTCTTGCGCCCGGCCTTCTGCAGCATCGCCGCGTCGAGTGTCACCGGCGGATACATCGAAGCCGGCGGAGGCGAGACCAGCGCCTGGAACGGGCGCTGGACGCCGATGCGGCCGGAGCCGGAACGGGCGGCCACGGCGATGGCGGCCGATCCGGTGTCGCCTGCCTCGATCGTGAGGGTCGACGGCTCGACCTGGAAGGCGAGCGCCTCGTCGGGATCGCTCGCCGAAACCGTCACGGTCACCGGCGCGTTGCCCTTGTTGTCGACCGATACGACGTGGCGCGCCTTGCGCTTCGCCTCGCTCGTCCGGGGCGTGATCCGGGCCGTGATCTCGGTGAAGGGCTCGACGGTGACGACGCCCTCTTCGACCACCGAGTCGTCCGACTGGCTGCCGACGACGCGGACGGCGAAGTCGACAGGGCCTGCCGGCACCGAGGCCGACCGCGGCGGGCGGAAGTGGATCTCGGCGGAGCCGTCAGCGCCCGGGAAGAGGCTCACCGCCGCGGGCGTCACCGTCGCCCACGCTGCGGAGTCGCCGAGGACGGCGACGTTGAACGACTCGACCACGGACGACGTGTTCCGGATCGTGACGACACAGACCGCGTCTCCACCGGGCGCGACCGAAAGGGTTGACGAAGACAGCACCACACCCGCCATGGGTCGAACGGTACAGCTTCTCCAGCCCTTCAGCGTCACCGACCGGTCGAGACGTCGATCACGATTGACGCGACCGCAACCGCCACGACGACCGTCCACAGCCCGAGGTTGATCCCGGCGAGCCAGCGTGCCGCCGTCACCAGGCCCAAGCCCGTCTTCTTCCCGCCCGAGAACGCGATCTTCTTCTTCGCCGCGGTCGCCAGCGGGAGCGCCACGATCGCCAGCACCGGGATGCACGTGACATAGGCGCCGATGGCGCAGATCAGGGCACCGACGGCCGTTCCCTCCGTCTGCGTCGCCGGCGTTGGGGGGTACGGATAGCCGCCGTAGCCCGGCGGTGGCGGATACGCAGGCGGCGGCGGGTACGGGCCGGCGGGCGTGCGGTGAGGCACTGGGCGTTGGTCCGGCGACAGCCACGCGCCTCCACCACCCTCGTCCGTCACCTTCTGACCACCACCTCGAAGCCGGCGTCCCGCAGTCGCTGTTCCAACGCCTCCGCGGCACCTTCACCAACGGCGGAGGTGATCACTTCGACGGCAGGCTCCAGCCGGTCGCCGGGCGTGATGTAGAGGGTCGTCGCACCGTCGTCCGCATCGAGCACGACGACGACGTCGGCTTCGTCGACGCTCACGAGGTGCGTCCGGCCGTCGACCACCGCCTTCAGGTACTGCTGCCCGCCGATCTCGTGCATCTGCCACGCCGAGCCGAGCAACGACGCCACATCCCGCAGGCGAAGAAGCTCGCCGTCGTGGCTCGACAAGGCGCAGCGAACGACGAACGTCTCCTTCGACGATCGCGGCGGCTCAACCATCAAGCCGTTGCGACTCAAGGTGGTTGCGATCTCGTCGATGTCGCCCGCCCACTGCAGATGAAGATCGTCGATGAGGTTCCCCTCTTCGTCGAACGCATCACCGTGGGCCTGCCAGTTCCAGAAGACCGCCTTCGCTGACGGTCCGGCCTCGGCGCGCACCCGGTCCCATCCCTCCGTGGAAGTGAACGCCAGAGCTCCCTCTGCCAGATATCCGAGGCGACGCAGGTCGCCGAACGCCGCCGCGATGCGGGCCAGGTCATTTTGCGACCCAACGGGAAGCGGAGTGACGGTGACGAAGTCCTCGCGCGGCGTCACGACCGCACAGGCTCCAGCTCGAGCGAAGACCCATGCGACGACAGGCCAGGGGCCCTCGAACTGAAGCCCGCCGATCGTGCGCTCTGACGTTGCCGGCCGACGCGCGACTCCGAGCTCGGCGAGGAGGGCGACCGCGCGTTCGGCCGACGCCTCGCTGTCTGTCACTTGACGGGAGTTCTGAAGCGCTTCGGCAGATTGCCGAGCTTCGTCTCGAAGCTGTCGCCGACTTCTTGCGAGTACGTGAAGCGATTTTCCTTGTACTCCGACCCCGCGCCGACGTTCTCGGACCGTGCGATGACCTTCAGGTTCCCGGCGTTCGTGGCCGCCGCCCACCTCGTTTGGTCGTCGGAGTTGTGGCCGATCGCCTGCCAGTGCGCTGCCAGCGGTACGACGTGGTCGACGTGCCAGTACTTGGCCTTCCGGAGTTCGACAGGCTTCAGGCTGCCGTTTGCGAGGCGGGTGCACAGATCGTCGTCGACCACGCGCTCGCCTCGGTATTTGAGTGCACGCAGATCGGCAGCGTTCGTGGAGTCAGACTTCTTCTTGTTGTTGAGGACAGCCGCGATCCGCTCGACGATGTCGGGCACGTCGAGGGCCATGATGTTCTCCCGAACGCGGTCCCACCCTGATCCGGGACCGCAGTACAGAAGACGTCGGACGTTCACGTCAGGCAGCGTCCGGCTCTCGGTCCGCTTGAGGAGCATCCGCGCCTCGAGCGCCTTCTGGATGTCCTTCTTCAGGCCCTTCATCTGCTTGTCGACTTGCGTCTTGACGTCGTTGCCTGCGGCGCGCTCCTTCATCGCTTTGCCGATCTCGTTCAGACGTTCGGTGCTCCTCGCGATGCGCTCGCACAACTCGAGGAGGTCCGTGCCCCGCTTGGGGGCCGCAGGACTCAGAGCCTTGAGATCGTCGCGACACTCCTGCAACCACTTCGCGATCTTCGTTGGGGTGCTGGCCACAGTTACGTCGACGCCGTCAGGCGTGACTTCGGCCTCTACGTGGTGGCTCTCCCCGCCTGCCGTGAACGGCTCCTTCACCGTGACCGATGTCGCTTCGCCCTCGGCGCCCTCACCCGCCTTCGATTCGGCGAGCGGGATGACCGGGGCCGGACCTCGGCTCGACGGCGCGTCGGGCACGGGCGGCAGGTCCTCGAGCTTGCGGCTGCTGGCAGTCGTCGGCGGCCCGTTCGGATTGATGCGCAGCAGTGCCTCGCCCCCGGGGTTGTGCTTCTGGATGATGCCTTCGTAGATGCGCTTCTCGGTCTTGTTGAAGCCCTTGCGGCGGAGGACGTCCGGGAGCTTCGTCCACGCCATGTGCGCGCCGTGCTTGGCCCTGAACGGCGCCGCCTTCAGGGCGGTGATGACCGCAGGCTCCTTCGAGTCGGGGTTCACGTCGAAGACGTCGTGGTCGCCGGTGAACGCGACGCCCTTGGATGCTTCGAGCAGGACGCCGCCCTTGACCACGCCCTCGCCCTGGATGGCCTGGAGGTCGAGCATCTCGCCTTCACCGAGGGCGTAGTCCATGTCCTCCTTGAGGTCGATGTACTCCTGACGTCGCTCGCGCCAGCGGGCCTCGGCCTTCTCAGCCAGCGCGCCCCACTCCTTCTTCCGTTCGTCGGTGACCTTGCGCGGGAAGAACCACGCCGCCTGGCCGAGGTACTTCCGGGGCACGCCCAGGAGGACGTCGATCTCGTTGACGGTCTTCGACTTCACCTCCTTCGCCTTCGGCTCGAGGCCCTTCTCGAGCAGTTGCGGCGCCTCGAAGTTCGTCGCCCGGATGTCGATCGTCGCCCCGTGGGAGTCGGCGACGTCTTGCGCCTGGAGGTAGCTCGCGACGGGCATGCCGAATTTGGCGAGGAGCTCGAGGTTGACCTGGGTACCGGCGGCTGCGCCGAGGATGTCCTTCTCGGCGTTGTCCCGTCCGTACTTCGCGATCACCGTCGCGAGCTCGGCCATCTCCGCCTCGAACCCGGGGGGAGCGCCGGTCGGCCCGACCTGCTTCGCCCCGGCCTTCTTCGCCTTCTTCTGGAGGTCGGACGCGACGGACCCGATGAACATCAGCTGGTCGATCTGCTTCTGCGTCTTCGCCTTCGCGTCGCCGTCCTCCGTCGACTGGCGCTGCTTGAGCTTGCCGATGGCCCGCCCGATCTTCTTCGACAGGGGCTCCTCGACCGACTTCATGGAGATCGCGAACCCGTCGCCGGCGGGTGTGGGCGTGGCGATGAGCGTGTGGGCCTGGCCGTTCATGTCGAGCGGCTTCTGCTGCTTCTTGAACAGGCCGGCCACGGCGTCCTTCGCGCTCTTGACCTTGCCCTTCGCCCAGGCCTTGCCCTTCTCGATCTTGTCGTTGACGTAGGCCTTGCCGGCTTCGTACTTGTCCTTCGCCCACTTCTTGGCCTTGCCAGCCTTGTCCTTGACGAACCCCCAGATCGGCTTCGTGACCTTGACGATGCCGCCGACGATGCCGTCGATGGCCTTGTTCACCGGGTTCTGGACCTTCTGGATGATCGTCTTGATCTTGTCGCTGATGCCGCCGAGCCCGAGGAGGCTCGCTAGGAAGCCGATCGCCATCGGAAGCGCCTTCGCCAGCGCGCCCTCCACCTTGGCAGCAATGCCGCCGATGTTGCCTTGGGCGACGTCGACGACGCCGTCGCTGACCGCTTCGACGAGCTCCTTGATCTGACTGCCGCGCTCGATGAAGAACATCACGATGTCGTAGATCGCCTTGCACGCCTTGATGAAGGCGGCTGCGGGGTTCAGCATCGAGATCAGCCAGGTGATGCCGGCCTTCACGATCTTCTCGACGACGAACTCCTTGATCTGGCCGATCACCATCTCCTGGAAGTCGGAGATCTTCTCGAGGAGCATCTCCCACAGCGCACCAGGGCCCTCGGTGACGAGGCGCTTGATGATGTCGACGCCGCCCTCGAGCGCGCCCATCGCCTTCTCGCCGATCACCTTCACGATGCGGCTCCGCACGTTCTGCCAGGTGATGCCGAGCACCGACAGGACGAGCTTGACGATGCCCTTGAGGTCGAACGTCTCCGGGATCTCGATCCCGGCGTTCGCGAGGGCGCCGAACAGCCAGCCGAGGAGCCCCTTCTTGAGGTGCTCGAGGATGTTGCCGGCGAAGCGCTGCACGCCGCTCTTGATGCCGTCGACAAGGCGGCCGAGGAATCCGATCGGGTCCTTGATGATGCGGTCGATCGCGTCCGCCGCCTTGCGCAGGACGTTCAGGAGCATGTCCTTCAGGCCCTTGATCGTGTCGATCACCGCGTTGACGGCGTCCTTCGCCTTGTCGATCAGCCCGCGGTTCTCGGCCTGCGCGGCCTCGATCTCCTCGTTGACGGCCTTCTGTGACTCCTCGTACTTCTTGGCGACCGACTCGACGAGCTCCGTCATCTTGTCGTCGACGGACGCGTCGAGGTCGTCGAACTGCGACGCCATCTCCGCAGCGGCGTCCTGGCCCACCTTCTGCAGGTTCTTCGGCAGGCCGTCGACGTACTTCTTCAGCTCGGTGCGGCCCTGTTCGACGCGTGCCTTCGCACGATTGAGCTCACCCGAGACCGTCTTGCCGATCCCGCGGATGACCGCGGTCATCTCCTTGATGTACTTCTGCTTCCAGCCCTCGTAGATGCGATTGACGTCGGAAGGCAGGCCGGCGAAGAGATCGCGGGTCCAGTTGTAGGCGCCTTCGAGGCCGGAGTAGCGCTCGTCCTTGTACTTGTCGAGGTCGCGCTTCCAGCCGTCGGTGAAGTTCTTTCGGGCGGCGGCCTCGCCGTCGGTGAACTGCTTGTCGACCTTCTCGTCGAGTCCCGTGAGGATCTGGTTGACGTCGGTCTTCGTGCGGTCGTAGATCGCGTTGACCTCGGTCGTGACCTTCTGGCGGGCCGCTTCGTCCTTCGCCTTCGCGTCGTCCTTCGACGACCCGACCTTGCCGACCGCCTTCTTGACCGCGCTCTTGACCGCGGCCACCTTCGACGTCTCGGCGGTGCCAGCGACCTTCGATGCGCTCTTGAGGATCTGGGCCTCGCTCTTGCGGGCCTCCGCGGGCGCCTTCTTCGCGTGGTCTTCGCCGACCTTCTTCGCCTCGACGGCGGCGGTGAAGGCCGGCTCGTTCGCCTTCGCGAGCTGGTCCTCGGTGACCTTCTCCGCCGCCATGTTCTGCGCGATCTCCGCAGGGCCGCGGCTGAAGTCGAGCTGCTCCTTCGGCGCGGGTGCAGGCATCGCGGTAGCGGCCTTGAGGTCGGCCGGCTCCGCCACCTTCGTCGGCTCGAGCGGCGTCACGGGCTTCTCGACAGCACCGGCGGTGGTCGGTGGCGCCGCAGCCTTCTCCTGGACGTCGGAGGCGGCGGTCTCCTTGCCCGCGGCGACCTTCGATGCCACGGCGGACTTGATCGCCTCCGGCTTGCCCGACGACGGCAGCTTCTCTGCCTCGTCGAGGTTCTTCGGCGATGCCTTCTCGACGGCAGCCAACACCGCCGACACGAAGGCGTCCTCGTTGAACGTGCCCGGCTTCGCAGCCGCCATCTCGTCGGCCTGCTTGGCCTTGCCCTGTGCGAGCTTGTCGTCAGGCGGCGCCTTCGCAGCCGCCGCGACCTTCGCGGCTTCGGCCTTGCCGGTCGGGTGCTTCTTGACCTGCTTCGCCGCCTTCTTCGCGTGATCGAGGAACGGCTTGAACTTGCTGTCCTGCGGCGGCTTCTTGAACGTCGGTGCCATCGGCGCCGGTGGAAGGCCTCCGCCGCCGCCCCCGCCGGCACCGCCTGCAGCGGCCGCACCCGCCGCCGCCGCTGCGCCGCCGATCGTCGTCTTCCGCTGCACGGCGACGCCCTCGGCGCCGGCGACCGCCGCGTCGAAGCCCGTCTCCTCGACGTCCTCGACGAGTGCCGTCTCCGGCGCGCCGGACGATGTCGTGGTGGTCGCTCCTCCCTTCGACGACGAGACGGCGGCGCGAGCCGAGGGGGTCGCGACACGCGACACGGTGCGGGTCACCGATACCCGCCGTTTGACGACGGGGCGTCGTGCCTTCGGGATCGCCGGGCACCGCACGAGCAGCGACTGCACGGCCTTGTTCCCGGCGCGCGTCTGGAGGCTCAACACGTCTGACGGGGCGACGCGGGGGCGACCGTCGCGGGTTCCGCGCGCTTCGAGGAGCGACTGGAGGGCCAGCGGCGCGGTGTCGACGGCTGCGTCGCGCGGGCGCTCGGGCGCGGCCGTCTCGACGCGACGATCCTGCGCGTTGCCACCGCGCTCGCGCTGGCTACCCGTGGCCGCCATTCCCACCAGTCTCGCCTGCGGCCGCCTTCCCAGGCCGCCCAGATCGAAGTTGGATCGGGCAGACCGCAGTGCCCGATCGGGCACTGGAGCCCGAGGACATCTCAGTCGATGTCGTCCGGGCGCCAGACCTTGCCGTTCTGCACCCGGGCGATCCCGCGGGCGCCTTCGAGGCCGACGTACGGACACGGTGATCCGCTTCGGACGACGAGTTCGCCGTCACCGGGGTCGATCCATCGCAGCTTGTGGTTCGACACCCAGGGCTCGAGGTCGAAGTCCCAGTCGTCCTCGAAGGGGAAGTCCTCGCCTTCCGCACCGGCGTACCGGAAGCTGTTCGATCCCCATTCGTTCAGTCGGATGGGGACGTCGCCGTTCCCGCCTCCGAAGTAGACGATCGGGTAACCGTGGTGCGACCCGATCTCGACGGTCGAGATCACCGCGATGACTCCTTCTGTGGCGAGCACGCCCGGGTGGACGAACGGGATCTCCGGTCCCGGAACGGCCAAGAACGGCGCGTACGTGACCTCGCTGGCGAGCCGCATCGCTCCCGTGAACGACACGACCTCGGCCGGGTGCGTCGTGTCGCCACGGACCGGGTCGCGTGCGTCCCACCACGGTCCGTCGAGATCGCCGACGTCGAGGGTCGGCGCGAACACCGTGCCGGTGATCGGAGATCTGGAGATCGCAACGTGGGGAAGGAGCACCTCGTACGCGGCGCGAGCGAGCATCGCCTCGTCGGCATCCGGGCCGTTCGCCGATGCGACGAAGCCCGCCCGCTGCTCCAGGAACGTCGCGACCGCCGGGTCCATCTCAGCTCGTCGACGTCTGCGTCGGGACGACGGAGCGGACCCACATCTCGAGGGCGCTCATGCTCCTCGTCTGCAGCAGCACGATCCCGGGCCCGGTGAGGTCGACGACCAGTCCTTCGCCCGACAGCAGCGTCGACTTCAGCCCACCGACGCGGCGAGTGGCGAACTGGACCGTGTCCTCGAACGCGACGACGTGGCCGGTGTCGACGCTGAGCCGCTGTCCCGGCTCGAGCTGGTACTGGTCGATCGCCCCGTAGCTGCTCACGATGAGCTCCCCCGTTCCGCGGCAGTTGAGCAGCACGAGCCCCTCGCCGGCGAAGAACGTCTTCGCGCCGCCCCACGACGCGTCGACCTGCACCTGCGGCGCCGATGCGAGGTAGGAGCCCGACTGCACGAACATCGTGCCGTCGAGGTTGATGTCGAGGATGTCACCGGGCAGGGACGTGACGAACTGGACCACACCACCCTCGGGTCCTGCGGTGAAGGTGTTGGTGAAGAACGACTCGCCGCCGACGGCCGAACGGACGAGCGACTTGAGGAAGCCGCCTTCGGCCTTCGTCTCGATGTCGACGTTCGCCATCGTCATCATCGCCCCGGCCTCGCCGCGCACCGACTCGCCCGGTGCCAACGTCACCGTCGCAACGGCGAACACCGGCGCGTGCCTGATCTGGATCTGCATGCGGGCGAGTCTGTCGCGGCCGCGCGCGGAAGCGACGGAGGGCGGGCTACAGCTTGGGCCAGCGCGGGGTGCGCGGACGATGCGGTCGCCGTCCTTCACCCAACGACCAGTACCGGCGCCACATCGCAGCCTCGGGGCCGGTCAGCGGCGGGGTCGTGCCAGCGGCGGCGCGCTGGCGGGCTCGCCACCAGTCGGTCATCTGCTCGTCGGCCAGCACCGCGATCTCCTTCTCGATGCGCGCGGCGAAGTCGCGAGCGTCCTCGCCGTCGCCGGCGCGCAGCGGCGTGCCGAAGGTGACCGTCGTCGTCGACGGGCGGATGCGCCCGCTGCCCTTGCGCAGGATCCGGCGCGTCCCCTCGAGGTGCACAGGCACGACCGGCACGTCGTTGCGGATCGCGAGGTAGGCGGCGCCGCTGCGGTGCTCCTGGGCCCAACCGTGCGGGCTACGGCCGCCCTCGGGGAACAGCACGAGGCTCCACCCGTCGGCGAGCACCTGCGACGCGACGCGGATCGTGCGGATGCTCGCGCGTGTCCGCTCGATCGGGATCGCGTTGATGGTGAAGGCCCACAGGACGCCCTTCCACCGCTTGTCGAAGAAGTAGTCGGCGCCTGCGCCGACGACCGTCCGGTGGCGGAAGCGGTCGGGGAGCGCGGCGAGCATCAGCGGCGTGTCGACGTGGCTCGCGTGGTTTGCCGCGAACACCGCGGGACCCTTGAGGTCGGCGATGCGGTCGTGCCCCTCGATCTTCGGTGACGCGAGCGCGTTGATCCCAGGGCGGCCGACGAAGTCGAGGACGATCGCCCGGGCCAGTCGCGTTGGGTACTTGCGCGCCCACTCCGTGTCGAAGTCGACGCCGGTGTTGCGTTCGACCGGCAGCGGTTCGAGTTGGGCGGGCCACGACGGCGCGGTGTACGGGAAGCCGCGTCGACGAAGCGGTGCGGGGAGCTTCACGCCCATCTACCGGACGTCCGCCATGAGGATCGGCGGGTTGTGGATGTGGGTGATCGACGGGTCGCGGCCGACGACGTCCTCCGCCATCTCGAGCGCGTCACGGAGCGTCGACGCCGACTTGAAGCCGAGGCGTTTCACCGACCGCGGGTCGCCCCCGACGACGATCACCTGGCCCAGATGTTGGAGCGCGTGCGAGCCCCAGTACCACATGTAGAACGGGTGGACGCCGTGGTAGGCGTAGCTCGTCCGGTACAGGTGGATGTACCAGGGGTCGGTGGCGAACTGCTCCTCGTAGGTCGCCTCGATGATCTTCGGGTCGGTCGTCTCGGAGAGCACCTGCTCGAAGAAGTCGATGTAGCTCGGGTGGTGCACGGGGTGGAACGCCCACGGCGTCGGGTGGCTCATGATGAGCACGCCGCCCTCGCGCACGAGCGGCTTGTTCCGGTAGAGGTTGAAGAAGTAGCCGAGCCCGAGGCACATCACGAGGATCGGGTTCATGATCGAGTTCACGTTGTAGGGGCTGATGTACGGGAGCCCCATCGTGAGGATGTCGGTCTGCCCGTCGACCTCGACCAGGTGCTGCTTGTAGACGTTCTCCGTCGTCACCTTGTGCACGGCCTCGACCTCACCGGCCTGCACGGAAGTCATCGCGTGGGGCGCCTTGATGCCGTGGAAGATCGAGCGCTTCAGCCGATCGGGCGTGCGGTCGAGGGTCTTCGACACCGCGAGGAAGCTGGCCCGGTCCTTGGCCGTCCACTCCCACTCCCGTTTCTGCAGGAAGCCGAACTCCGCAGGGAACGTGTCGGTGTTGAGCGTCGTCTCGATCTGGAAGATCTTCACGCCGCTGTTGCGGAGGACCTTGCCCATCCGCCAGTTCGACGAGTGCAGCTCGCTGCGGTGCTGATCCATGAACGACTTCGAGTGCTGCATCGTCTTGACGTTGTGGTGGTGCTTCAGCGACTTGTACGAGCTGAGGCCCGTGGCGGTCGACTTCCACCCGCCGTCCATCGCGACGAGGTTGATGTTCACGTAGACCAGGAGGTCGCTCGTCGCTGCCCTCTTGTTGATCTCGACGTCTTCCCCGTGCTCCGTCGTGCCGAGGTGGATGAGGTTGTCGGGATCTTCGGCGTCGTGCTGCTGCAGGAGCCCGAACGGGTTGAAGGCGTCGAAGACGCGGTCGCCGAGCGCGTGGCGAAGCTCCTCGTCGGTCATCCGGCGGTGGAGAGCGAGTGCGGCGACGAGCACGACGTCGTCGACACCCTTGGCCGCTGCCTTGTCGAGCACCGCCTCGATGACCCGTTGGCGGATGTCGGGCCGGCGCATCGGCGGCAGGGGCAGCGAGATGTCGTCGAAGCAGATCGTGAGCTTCATCCCCGGGAAGAGGAGCTCGTCGAGCGGCTTCGAGTCGCCGAGCGGGTTGTCGAGCGCGTGGCGGATCGCCTCGTCAGGGTCCTTCAGCGCGGCGAGCGGCTCGGGGCCGTAGATGACGCGGCTGCCCGGCGGCAGCTTCTCGAGCCGAAAGCCTTCGCCGTGCCAGAACAGCGTCGGCGGCGTCGACCGGTCGACCTCGAGGACGAACCCGGGGCGCGGCATCAGCGGTTCCTTTCGTTGCGGAGGTCGAACGCGATCTTCACCGCGCCGCGGCGTCCGGCCTCGGCGGCATGCTGGATCGCGTCGTTGTAACGATCGATGGAGTAGGTGGCGGTGACGAGCCGGCCGAGGTCGCGGGCGCGGATCAGCTCGACGGCCTGCTCGAAGTCGTGGCGGGTGTAGGCGTACGACCCCGTGACGGAGACCTCACGGAACCACAGCGGCGTCAGGTCGAGGGTTGTGACGCCCGGCATGCCGACGAGCACGACGTGTCCGCCCGGACGAACGACGCGGAGGGCCTGCGCGATCGAGTCCGCGCTCCCGACGCAGTCGATGACGCACCCGATGCCGCCCGTCACCTGATCACCCGCCACGAGCGATCCGGTGTGTCGCCGCACCGCGCGATCGAGCTCGTCCGGCGCGGCGACCACCGACGCGCCGAGCTCCTTCGCCCACCGCTTCTGGTCGGGGTACTTCGCGGTGGCGACGATCCACGACTCGTCGTCGTGTTGCCGCAGCGCCGCGATCACGCCGAGCCCGAGGGTGCCGCTGCCGATCACGGCAATCGAACGCTCGGCGACCGCCAGCGAGTGGAACGCGCCGTGGATCGCGCAGGCCACCGGCTCGATCATGACGGCCTGCTCGTCGGTGAAGTCGTCGGGCACGGGGAACAGCTGCGACTGGTGGGCCACCATGGCGACGCTCCAGCCGCCACCGGTGTCCTCGCAGAACCCCGTCTGCAGACCGGGGCTGATGTGTCCGAACGCGGTGCGCTCGCACAGGTTCGTGGCGCCGTGAGCGCACTGGGTGCACGGGGGATCGATGCCACGCGCCGCGCAGGTCAGCGTCGACATGACGACGACACGCGTGCTGTCGTCGAGCTCGCCGACGATCTCGTGGCCGGGTACGAACGGGAAGCTCACGATCGGCTCGAAGTACCGGCTCGAGGTCGCGTCGATCGTGGCGAGGTCGGAGCCGCAGATCCCGGCGAGTCGCGGGCGCACCCGAACCCACCCGGGGCCGGGGAGCTCGGGCTCGTCGATGTCTGCGAGGCGCAGCGGACCCACTCGGGAGCCCCGCCCCGGGCCCGCCACCATGCCCGCCACGCGGGCGGCGGCGAACTTGGCGACCTTGCGTTCGAACACGAGCGCCCTCACGACGAGAAGCTCCTCGGGCGGACGTTGCCCTTCCACCGAGGGCCGATCGGCAGCAGAGGAGCCGGACCTTGCGGCGCCTTGTCCCAGTGCTCGACGTGCCAGCCGCGCTTGCGCGCGATCGTCGCCAGCTTCGGCTCGGGGTTCACCGCGACCGGGTGCCCGACCACCTCGAGCATCGGCATGTCGCTAGCCGAGTCGGCGTACGCAACCGACTCCTCGAGTGAGAGTCCTTCGCGCTCTGCGTATTGCAGCATCGCCAACGCACGCGCCTCGCCCGTCGGTGGGCCTTCCAGGAGCTCCCCGTTGAACGTGCCGTGCTCGGTTTCGCCGAGCTGCGCGCAGATCACCTCGTCGAAGAGCGGCCGCAACGGCTCGACGACGAAGTCGAGCGCACCCGTGATCAGCAGCGTTCGATGGCCCAGGGCACGATGCTCACGCACACGCCGGATCCCCGACGGGAACGACTTCATCAGGATGAGGCGCGAGAAGAGCTCCCACGCGTCGGTGCGGATCCGCTCGACGGGAGCGCCGTCGTAGCGACGGTAGAAGTAGCGGAGGAAGTCGCCTCGGTCGCGCCGGTCGAGGGCCAGCAGCGAGGGCGCCTCGCGCAGCATCTTCATGGTGAAGCGGACTCGGTCGTCTTCCGGCAGACGCCTCGTCGCGAGCCACGAGTACGACTCGACGACGTTCGACGCGATGAGCGTGTTCTCGAGGTCGAAGGCCGCGATGTGGCGATCGGGGGAGAGGATGTTGCGCCGGCCGCGCTGCTCGCGCGTCAGGCCCTCCTTCTTTCCCGGCGTCGTCCGGACGCGAGCGTGCACGACGACCGACGGCAGGTGGACCTGCTGGACGAAGTGGTCCCAGTCGATGACCTTGGGGTCGAACACGAACGTCCGCTGGTCGTCCTCCGGCAACCGCTCGTAGAGCGAGATCAGACGATCGACGCGGTAGATGGCCTCGGTCTCCGCGTAGGCGCCGTAGAGCTCGACGTAACCGAGTGCACGCTCGGCTTGCGCCCGCTGCTCTTCGAGCTTCGCGGTGAACGAGGCCTGCTTCCCTCGGATCGGCAGCATCGCGGCCGCCTTCTCCGCCGCGCTGATCGCCTTCGTCGCCCGCTGGAGCTGGCGTTGCACTCGGCCGCGACCGGGGAAGTGCCATTCGGGCACCACGATCGGCTGGCCCTCGCTGTCGTACAGCGGGTTGCGGATGAAGTAGTCGCTCACCAGATCGACGAGGTGCCGGTAACGGAGCGGGTTCCGCTTGCCGGACGCGACCTGGTACACGGACGGCCCGGCCTCGTCGGGACCATCCGCTGCCACAGCGACGATCGCGGCGACGACGAGATCGACGGGGATGACGTCGATCACGCCTTCGGGGATCCCGGGGAACTCCTTCAGCAGGCCGCGGGCGTAGCTGATGATCACCGGCTCCGCCATGCGGAAGCCGCGGATCCAGCCGGGGACAGGCTCCTCGATCGCCGATTCGATGATCGAGGGCCGCACGATCGTGAGGGGCACGCCGGACGCGGCGACCGTCTCGAGCGTCGCCCGCTCGCCGAGCGCCTTCGTGTAGGCGTACGCGTCTGGCCACCCGAGCGACTGGGCGCGGGCGCGGCCCGCTTCGACCATTCGCTCCTTCACCCAGTCTTCGCGGAGGCGCTCCGTCTTCTCGGCGAGCAGCGGCGAACCAGCCGCGCCGAGCTCGTGGCGAGCGTTCGCGTGGAACTCGGCGAGACGCTTGGGATCCCGCGATGCCGCGTCGACATCGGCACGGGTGCGGCGCGCCGCATCGACCTCGGCGCGCCAGTCGACACCGACCGCGAACGGCGTCTGCGGCAGTGGGAGCTCCGGCGCTTCGCCACGTCGCGATCCCGCGACGTAGGCCGTCGACACCGCGACGAGGTGCGCCTTCGATCCGGCGTCGGCGATCGCCGTCGCGACACGCGACGCACCGAGCAGGTTGACCTCGACCGCCGAGTCGAGCGGCGAGTCGAACGACACGGTTGCCGCCGAGTGGATGACGACGTCGCACGCGGCGAAAGCGGCGCGCCCCTCGTCGTCGAGGCCGAGACCGTCGACGCCGACGTCGCCCGCGATGGCGGTCACACGACGTGCGATCTCCTCGTCGAACCGCCCTCCGAGCTCGGAGCGGAGCCGGTCGAAGCAGTCGTTCTTGATGACTTCCCGGCGGACGCGCTCCGCCGCACCGCGCCGGCCCGGCCGGACGAGGAGGACGAGCTCGCATCCGGGAACGGAGCGGAGCAGGCGTTCGACGAGCGCGGTGCCGAGGAAGCCGGTCGAGCCGGTGACGGCGATGCGCTTCCCGGCGAGTGCCTCGGCGATCATGGGCGTCCTGTCTACCATTTGGTAAGTGGCGGTCGCGACCAAGGCGAGGGTGCTGGATGCGGCGCTCGCGAGCTTCGGCTCGAAGGGATACGAAGCGACGTCGCTCGACTCGCTGGCCGCGACCCTCGGTCTCACGAAGCAGTCGATCCTCTACCACTTCGCATCGAAGGAAGCCCTGCTCGAGGCGCTCATCGACCGCAGTGCCGTCGAGCTCGCAGATGCGCTGGAGGATGCAATCGCCAACGCCGGCCCGGGGTTCGCTCGCGTCGAAGCGGTCGTCCGGTCGGTGTTCCGTCTCGCTGCGCGCCGGCCGGAGCTCCTCAACTTCGTGCGCGAGGTCAGCCGTCTCGGGCCGCCCGCAGCCACCCGACTCATGGCCGAGCTCGATCCCTTGATCGCGCGGGCGTCGGCGTTTCTCGAGGCCGAGATGGAAGCCGGCAACATGCGCAGGCAGGAGCCGCGCCTGCTCCTGCTCGCGGCCTACTCGACCGTGATCGGGATGGCGACCGAGGTCGAGGTGCTGCGGGCGTTCGGCGAGGAGCCAGGGCTGCGCTCCCTCGTGCGCCGCCGCAGCGAGCTCATCGCCTTCTTGCGTTCCGCCTTGGAGGCGTCTTCTTCGGCGTGACCCGCCCCGACGTGACGGACGACGGGTTCTTCGAAGACGACTTCTTCGGCGCCGGCTTCGCGGTCACCGCGTCACGCACCTCCGTCGCGACCGGGCGTCCCTCGACCGACGCCTTCACGGCCCGGTGCGCCCGCAACCCGAGCCAGAACGCGAACCCGATGTAGATCGCTCCGAAGACGTACGCGAACCCCCATGGCCCGAACGTGCCGATGAGGAACGCGGTGAAGGCGGTCCACAGCCGGTGGCCCTGCCGCGTCACGAGAGCGAGCGAGAACGAGAAGAGCAGCGCGAGGCCGAAGCCGGTGGCATGGGACCCGCCGTTCCACGGCGTCCACACGACGAAGAAGCCGATCGCCGACAGACCCGCGAGCAGGTAGCCGACCCGCTGCTCCTTCGGTAGGAGCAGCAGCGCAGGATCGGTGCGTCGCCTCACGTCCGGCGGTGCCGGAGCCACGGACGCACGAACGCGACGGTGAGACGCGGATCGTCCGGGTCGAGCACGAGATCGATCGGGTCGCCGTCGCCACCGACGGATGTCTCGATGATCGGGAGCTCCTCGCGTTCGTTGCCCTCGAGCACCTGGGCGAGGCCGAGCATCGACGCCGCCACCAGCGATCGCCCGAGGGGCTTCTGCGCTTCCGCGGCCACGGGGCTCAGCGTATCGACGGCAGCCTCCTAAGCGAACAGCACCCCAGGGTTCAGGACGCCCGCAGGGTCGAGCTCGCGCTTCACCGCGCGCAGCGCCGACTCGAACACCGGTGGGCGCTGGCGGTCGTAGCCGGGTCGATGATCACGGCCGACGGCGTGGTGGTGCGTCACGGTGCCACCCGCGCCGACCACTGCGTCCATCGCCGCGGCCTTCACCTCGTCCCACTGCGCCACCTGCGACCCTCGGCGTCCGGGGGCCATGACCGTGTAGTAGGGCGCGGGTCCGTCGGGATAGACGTGGGTGAAGCGACAGGTGATAGTGCCGCCGCCGCACACCGCGTCGAGCGCACGCTGCACCCGTTCCACGACCTCGGCATGGAACGTGGGGAAGGCGCTCCACGTGCACGCCGTCTCGAACGTGTCGACGATGCAGCCGAGTCTGGTGAGCGCGTCGCGTCCGTAGGGCGCGCGGATGAAGCTGTTCCGCCACGCACCGGCTGCTCCCTCGGTCGACGACGAACGGACGCCCTCGGGGATCGTGCCGCCGTGGTCTGCCACCAGTTCGACGGCTCGTTCCATCCACGCGTCGACCGGGTGATCAGCGGACTCGAAGCCCACGAGGAGGACGCTCGACCCATCGGTGACGCCGGCTGACGTCGACTCGCCGCCGTCGAGCACGCGGCAGTTGGTCGGGAACAGCGCAGACTGCGAGAGCGCTCGGCACGCGGCGGCCGCGGCTTCGAGCGTCGAGAAGCGCGCGCTCGCCGACGCCTTGAACCGCACCCGGTCCTGCACCCGCATCCACGCCTCCGTGATGATCCCGAGCGTTCCCTCCGAGCCGAGCACCATGCGGTCCGGGGATGGGCCGGCGCCCGATCCGGGCAGTCGCCGGCTCTCGATGACGCCCGCAGGCGTGATCGTGCGCATCGACTCCACTAGGTCTTCCTGTCCGGGGGTTGAGGTTGCAGGTCCACCAGTCGTGGGCCAAGGCAGTGGACCCTTTGGTTCCTTCCACAGAATCGAAGGAGCCGACTGCCTTGACCCGAGACGAGATCATCTACCACCGGC
>Ga0247719_1000039_pt1 | contig 85669 bp, 93 predicted proteins | sample 41E_DmetaG_FD_189046 | JGI IMG/M metagenome (GOLD analysis project Ga0247719, IMG submission 189046) | Soil microbial communities from hillslope of Landscape Evolution Observatory, University of Arizona, Oracle, AZ, United States - 4-1-E_D | ecosystem: Engineered > Artificial ecosystem >...
CGGTGCGCTCGTCGGCGGGGCGAACACCGAGAACCTCGGGCTCTCGATCGTCGCCACCGGCGTCGTCGCCCTCGCCTTCCAGCCGGTCAAGGAGCGGGTGACGCTCTTCGCCAACTACCTGGTGTACGGCAAGCGGGCCACGCCGTACGAGGTGCTGTCGGAGTTCACCCAGCGCGTGTCGGAGACGCCGGGTGCCGACGAGGTCGTCATCCGGATGGCCCAGATCCTCGGTGAAGGCACCGGCGCGCGGCGGGCTGACGTCTGGCTCAAGATCGGCAACGAGCTGCGTCCTGCGGCGTCGTGGCCCGCGAGCGTCGAGCCGCCGCACCCGCTCCCGATCACCGGCCAAGAGATCCCGTGGATCGAGAACGTCACGTCTGCCGCCGCCGTGCGCCACCAGGGCGAGCTCTTCGGTGTGCTGTCGGTGACGAAACCGCAGAACGAGACGCTGACACCGACGGAGGACAAGCTCCTCGACGACCTCGCGCGCCAGGCCGGGCTGGTGCTGCGCAACGTGCAGCTGACGGCCGACCTGCTGGCGCGGCTCGAAGAGCTGCGAGCTTCGCGGCAGCGGCTGGTCGCTGCGCAGGACGAGACCAGGCGCCGGCTCGAGCGGAACCTGCACGACGGCGCCCAGCAGCAACTCGTGGCGTTGAAGGTGCAGTTGTCGCTCATCGAGGGGATGATCGACGGCCTCGGGGATGACGCGAAGCCGATAGCCGAGATGGTGTCGATGGTGAAGACGCAGCTCGGCGACGCGCTCGAAGACCTGCGCGATCTGGCCCGCGGCATCTTCCCGCCGCTCCTCGCCGCCGAGGGCCTCGTCAGCGCGCTCACCTCGCAGGCTCGCAAGGCGACCGTGTACGTCGAGGTCGAGGGAAGTGACATCGGCCGCTATGGCCAGGACGCCGAGTCGGCCGTGTACTTCTGCGTCCTCGAGGCGTTGCAGAACATCCAGAAGTACGCCGGGGCCGAACACGTCACCGTGCGGCTGGAAGATCAGGGCGGGCTGCTGCAGTTCGAGGTGATCGACGACGGCACCGGCTTCGACACCGAGCACACGCCGCACGGTTCGGGCACGGTCAACATGCGCGACCGCATGGAGGCGCTCGACGGCAGCCTCGAGATCCGGTCGACGGTCGGGGAGGGCACCGTCGTCGTCGGAAGGCTCCCTGTCACCCGTCAAAGCTGACGAAAGCTGGGAATCCTGCGCGCGCCAGCGCCGTTGGATGTATCAGCATCGGTTCAGGGAGTGATGAACACGTGAGCAAGAACACGCTGAAGACCTACGTCCTGTTGGCGGGCCTCGGCGGCATCCTCGTGCTCGCCGGGTCGGCGTTCGGCCGCGGCGGCGCCTTCATCGGCCTCGCCCTCGGCCTGGTCATGGTCGGGGCCTCCTACTGGTTCTCCGACAAGATCGCGATCAAGGCGGCCCGGGCCGTCCCCGTCACCGAGCAGGAGATGCCCGAGTACTACGCGATCGTGCGCGAACTGTGCGATCGGGCAGGCATGCCGATGCCGAAGCTGTACGTGACGCCCGATCTGCAGCCGAACGCGTTCGCGACGGGGCGCAACCCCGAGCACGCCGCCGTTGCGGTGACCCAGGGGATCCTGCAGATCCTCGACTGGAACGAGCTGCGCGGCGTCCTCGCGCACGAGATCAGCCACGTCGACAATCGCGACATCCTCATCGGGTCGGTCGCCGCCGCGATCGCCATGGGGATCACCTTCATCGGCCGCATGGCGATGTGGGCCGGCATGTTCGGCGGCTTCGGAGGCAGCGACGACGAAGATCGGCCGAACCCGATCGCCCTTCTCGCACTCGCGATCCTCACGCCGATGGCGGCGATGCTCATGCAGATGGCGCTCTCTCGGTCGCGCGAGTTCGAGGCCGACCGCTCGGGCGCCCGACTGATCGGCGACGGTGAGCCGCTGGCCCGTGCGCTCGAGAAGCTCGAGATCGGCTCGCGCCGGATCCAGATGGACATCGATCCTGCGCACGCGCAGGCGTTCATCGTCAATCCGCTGACGGGCCGGAACGTCCAGTTCGCGAACTGGTTCCGCAGCCACCCGCCGACGGAGGCCCGCGTCGAGCGGCTCCGCGAGCGCGAGTGGAGCCGCACGCTCTGAGCGGTCAGTCGCGGAAGTTCTGGAACTGCAGGGGCAGGTCGAAGTCCTCGGCCTTGAGCGCGGCGATCACCGCCTGGAGGTCGTCGCGCTTCTTCCCCGTGACCCGGACCTGATCGCCCTGGGTCTGTGAGCTCACGCCCTTGAGCTTCATGTCCTTGATGAAGACGTTGATCTTCTTGGCATGGTCGGACGTGATGCCGGCCTTGAGCGTGATGACCTGGCGGACCGTTCCCTTCGCGGCCTCTTCGAGCTTCCCGTAGTCGAGCGACTTGAGCGACACGTTGCGGCGGACGAGCTTCTCCTGCAGCACCTCGATCAGGGCCCGCATACGGTCCTCGGTCGACGTGTGGAGCTTCAGCTCGTTGCCGTTGAGCTCGATCTCGGAGTTGGTGTCCTTGAAGTCGTAACGGGTCGAGACCTCGCGGCGGGCCTGGTCGACGGCGTTCTTCACTTCCTGCATGTCGACTTCGGAGACGACGTCGAAGGTGGGCATGGCTCAGGAGGTTAGAACCGCGACCAGGTGCGGATTCGACGGGTCGCCGAAGCCCAGCGACCGGTACAGCGGCTCGCCCTCGGGAGTCGCGTTCAGCTCCACGATCCGGAGCCCTCTCGACGAGCACCAGCCGAGCACGCCTTCCATCACCGCGCGGCCGTGCCCCTTGCGGCGGTGGGCATGATCCGTCGCAACCCACTGCACGTGGCCGACGAGTCCGGTCGGGTTCCGTGGCGTGGGCAGGCGGCGGACGATGCTGCAGGCCGCGCTCGACACGAGGTGTCCAGGGACGTGGGGATCGTCGACGACGAACGCCGCGAGGTCGGTTCCCAGGCGTCCTGCCGCAACGGCTCGCGCCTCCTCGAGCCACATCGGATCGGTGGCCTCCAAGCCCATGGAGGCGAACATCAGGCCCGCCAATCGGACCACCTCTTCGATGTCGTCGGCGGTCGCGAGGCGGGATACCATCTTCACTCCCAAGGGTCGGTGCCCGAGTGGCCAAAGGGAGCAGACTGTAAATCTGCCGGCTCAGCCTTCGGAGGTTCGAATCCTTCCCGGCCCACCAAACCGCTGATGAGCGGTCGAAGGGATGAAGCCCTCTCGTCATCCGGCGGGAGGGCTTCTGCGCGTCTGTGGCGCATTCCTCGGACCGGGTGTTTGACATCCTCAACTCAGGAGACTAAAAACATGAACTGATGATCATCGATCCACACGAAGAGCGGCGGTCGCCGACATCGTCGGCCGCTGCCGCCGCAGGCGTGCTCGCCACCCTGTTCGCGTTCGCCATCTTCTCGGCCGGGGCCGTCCTGAGCTGGCGAGCACTCGATCGCGCAACGGAGATCGGCCCGTTCCTGGTCGACAGGCTGGCCGGCGTCCTGATCGTGCTGACCGGCTTCATCGCCACGGTCGTGAACGGTTTCGCGGTGCGAAATCTCGAGGACGACCCGCGGGCGCGCCGGTTCTTCGCTGCGACGACGCTGGTCGCGATGGGCACGGCGGCCACCGCCGCCGCAGGCACCGTGAGCGCGTTCGTCGTCGCGTGGATCGTCACGAGCGCGGCCGTCGTTCTTCTCATCGCCCACCGCGACGACACCGCCGCCGGTCGCGATGCTCGCCGGCGGACGCTTCTCGCACTCGGTGCCGGCGACACCGCGTTGGTCGTCGCTGCAGCGGCGCTCGTCGCAACGGCCGGCGACGTGCGTCTCGACGCGGTGGCTGACGCGGCAGCGACCGTCGCCGGCACGTCGACGGGATGGGTGATCGGTCTGCTCCTCGTCGTCGCCGTGCTCGCTCGGTGTGCGCAGCTTCCGATGCCGCGGTGGCTGCCGAGCACGTTGGCGGCCCCGACTCCGGCGTCCGCGTTGCTCCACGCCGGCGTCGTCAACGCCGGCGCCCTGCTGCTCGTGCGGTTCGCTCCGATGGTCACCGCATCGACGATCGCCGTGGTCGTCCTCGTCGCCGCTGCCGGGGCCACGGCCGTGGTGGCATACGTGGCGAGCTCGGTCCGCAGCGACGTGAAGGGGTCGCTCGCGCAGTCGACCTCGGCGCAGATGGGATTCATGCTGCTGCAGTGCGCGGTCGGCGTTCCCGGCGCGGCGTTGCTCCACGTCGTCGGTCACGCGATGTACAAGGCCGCTGCGTTCCTGGGCACAGGCGACGCCGTTCGCCGGTCGATGGCTGCGATCCACCAACCCCGGCCGACCGCGGTTCCGCGACCCGCGGTCCGAGCGGTAGCGACGGCAGCCGTCACCGTCTCGGCGCTGGCCGGCTCGGTCGCGCTCACCCGGCCGGCGGTCCTCGATCATCCCGGCGGCTGGCTCGTCGTCGGCTTCGCCGGTTTCACGCTGGCGAATGCCGTGTGGGCCTGGCTCTCGAAGCCTCCGGTGTCATTCGGCGTCGCCATGCCGGCCGCCGGTGCGGCGGCGACAGCGCTCGCCGCGGCGTATCTCGCTGCCGCTTCTGCGTTCGACTCGTTCATGTGGCCCGCGGTCTCGCCGGCGACAGCCGGGTGGGCCGACCCGAGCATCGTCGCATCCGGCGCTGTCGTGGTCGCCGGCTTCGTGCTCGCTGCGCGCCGCAGTCCGGCGCTGCGGGCCAGGGCGTACAGCGTCGTGTTCCAGTACGCCCACGTCTCCACCGCGGCGCCCGCACCTGCGCGCGCTGCCACCGCACCCCACATCGTCGACGTTCGCACGCCCGTCCTGAGGAGCGCCTGGTGACCACCACGACAACGACCGCCCGACCCGTCGCGGATCGCGCTCGCCTCCTCGCGGAGGTTGCGAACGCCGCCCGCATCGTCCCGCCCGTGTGGCCGCTGGGGCAGTTCATCGCCGTCAACCCCCTGCAGGGTCTCGTCGACCTCGGGTTCGAGCAGGCGACGGCAGAAGCACGCAAGTGGCTGGGTGCGGCGACCTTCCCGTCGCGAGCTCACGTCGCCACGGCCGTCCGCAGCGGCAGGATCACGGCCGACGACGTCGCGGCTGCGCTCGCCGAACATGCGGCCGCCGCCCCCGACGTCCACGACGCCCACGACGACGAGGTCGACGGGGTGCTTCGTGCGCTCGGCGGTGACACGGAAGCCGATGCACGGCAGCTGCCCGCCATGCCCCGTACCGCGGCCGAACGCTACGACGCACGCCACGCCACCTCGGTGGCGGCGACCGTCGACGAGCGGGTCGCCGCAGTGTGCGCTGCCTATGCGGGGAGCGGCGCGGCGTGGGCGGGGCCGACCGACCGCGGCTTCTGGTCGTGGTGGTCGAGGGGCGACGAGCCGGCGGCGGATGGCCTGCTCGACGCCCTCGACCGGATCGGGCTGGCGCCGGGCGACCACGCCGACGAGCTGCGCGGCCAGCTGAGCCGGTTGCCGGGATGGGCGGGCTTCGCCCGCTGGTGTGACGAGTGGGCGGCCGGTGACGCGCCAGTGCGCACCATCTCGTTGATCGACTACCTCGCGGTGCGGATGACGGTCGAGGCCGACGCACTCGAGGGGCAGCCCGACCGCCCGCTGGCTCCGCTACCGCGGCCGCGCCGGGAGCCCAGCTACGCGCCGTCGGAGCCGGCGGGCCTCGGCGAGCGCGTCACCGATCATGCGCTCGACGTCATCGCGCTCGAGGCCTACGAACGCAACCACCGGATGCGGCTCCTCGACGAGCTGTCGCGATCGTGGCTGTCCACGAGGGCCGCCAACCCGTCCGCCGCGCAGGTGGTCTTCTGCATCGACACCCGCTCGGAGGTCTTCCGTCGCCATCTCGAAGCGGTCGGCCCGTACCAGACGATCGGGTTCGCAGGCTTCTTCGGCGTGCCGCTCCGGTTCCGCCCTGCGGGCTCCGACGCGTCGTTCGCCTCGTGCCCGGTGCTCGTGACGCCCGACGTCGAGGTCACCGCTCAGCCGGCGACCCGCGCGCTCCGGCGGAAGAAGATCGCCGCATCCGCGAGCGCAGCCCGCCAGCAGGCCAAGGCCGCGCCCGGCGCAGCCTTCGCGTTCGCGGAGGCATCGGGCTTGGTGGAAGGTCCGCTCGCGGCGGCGCGTACGTTCCTCCGCCGGCGGACGAAGTCCGCGGCAGGTGACGCCATCGCCGTTCTCGATGTCGACGGGTTCGGGCTGGAGGCTCGTGCGGCGATCGCCGAGACGGCGCTCCGCACGATGGGTTTGACCGACGGCTTCGCTCCGCTGGTCGTCCTGTGCGGCCACGGCAGCACGTCGACGGCGAACCCTCACTTCGCGTCGCTCGACTGCGGTGCCTGCGGCGGCAATCGGGGCGGCCCGAACGCGCGTGTTGCGGCGACCTTCCTCAACGACGCCGACGTGCGTGTCGAACTCGCCGCTCGGGGCATCCACATCCCCGACACGACCTTCTTCGCCGCCGCGGAGCACGACACCACGCTCGACACCGTCACGGTCTTCGACGTTGCCGGTGTGCCGCCCACCCACGCCGATGCCCTGAAGAGCCTCCTCGCTGCGGTCGAGGAAGCCGCGGAGGCGACGCGCCTCGAGCGTGGAGGCCGCCTCGGGGTGAGTGCCCGCGACGCTCGCCGCCCGTGGCGGCGAGCCCTCGACTGGGCCAGCGTCCGCCCGGAGTGGGGACTCGCAGGGAACGCGGCGTTCATCGTCGCGGACCGCAACCGCACGGCAGGGGCGGATCTCGAAGGACGCGCGTTCCTCCACTCCTACGACCGCGATGCCGACGCAGAAGGCACCGCGCTCGAGACGATCCTCACGGCCCCGATGGTGGTGGCGCACTGGATCAACTCGCAGTACTACTTCTCCACGGTGGATCCGGACGTCTACGGAGCTGGCGACAAGACCTTGCACAACCCGATCGGCGCTGTCGGCGTTCTTGCCGGCCCGTCGGGCGACCTCCGGATCGGTCTGCCCCGCCAGTCGGTGTTCGCAGGAGACTCGACCTACCACGAGCCGATGCGGCTGCTCACCGTCGTCGATGCACCGGTCGATCGCATCGAGAGCGTGATCGCACGCAACGCCATCCTGCGCCACCTCTTCGACGGGCGCTGGGTGACGCTGGTCGCTGCACCGGCCAGCGTCGGAGCGCCGTGGCTGCGGCGTCGCCCGGGCGGGGAATGGGTTCCGGCGTGAGCCGGGAAGGCCTCACCCGGATGACGAAGATCGAGGTCGTCGTGAACGGCGACGACGCTCGCCACGTCGCCGACCTCCTGACGTCGTCAGGAGCCAATGGCTACACGATGTTGTCGGGCGTCTCGGGCCTCGGCCACTCGGGGTTCCACCAGGGACGCCTCCACTTCAACGACCGTGACGCGCTGAAGATGCTGATCGCCGTCGTTCCCGACGACTCGGCCGACGACGTCGTCACAGGGCTCCGGGCGCTCCTGTCGGAGCGCCCGGGGGTCCTCTTCGTCAGCGACACCTACGTCAGCAGGCCCGAGTACTTCACTTGACGGCGTGGCAGCCGCCGTCGACCTGGACCACCGATCCGGTCGTGGCCCGGCTGCCGTCCGACAGCAGCCAGCAGATGGCGTCGGCCACCACCGACGCGTCGTCCGCGTCCCAGGCGAGCGGCGACCGCTGTTCCCAGTGGTCGAGCAACGCGCCGAACTCGGGGATGGCGGTCGCGGCACGCGTCGCCAGCGGACCTGCCGCGACGAGGTTCGCCCGGATGCGCCGGGGGCCGAGCTCTCTGGCGACGTACTGGTTCGCGGAGACGAGCGCGGCCTTGCACACACCCATCCAGCTGTAGACGGGCCACGCGGCCTGCGAGTCGAAGTGCAGTCCGACGAGGCTCGCGCCCTGTTCAGGTGCGACTTTCGCAAGGACGTCAGCCAGCGCGGTGTAGGTCCACACGCTCGTGCGGAAGGCCAGCTCGACATCCGCGGCGTCGACGCCGACCACGGACTTCAGCGCGTTCTTCGGCGCGAACGCGATCGCGTGAACGACACCGTCACACCCGTCGGCGACAGCGACCGACAGGTCACGCAGGTCGTCGGGGTCGGTGGCGTCGAGCTCCAGCACACGCTCGGGTGCCTCGGGCAGCTCCGCAGCGAGGTCCTTCGCGGCGTCGAGATCTCGACGCATCGCGGTGAGGATCAACGACGCACCTGCTGCTTGCGCGGCGCGCGCCGTCGCGAAGGCGATGCTCTCTCGTGTCGCGATGCCGGTGACGAGGATGCGCTTCCCGGCGAGCGTGCTCACGCGACGACCGCCACCGCGGTCGACGCCGCCAGCTCGCGGGCGGCCTCGACGGCCTCCCGACGCGTCTCCTCCCAGTTCGACCCGGTGACGGTGACGTGGCCGCCCGCCCGATCAGGATCGCCGCCGCCGGCGGGCGCGTACGCGGTCGTCGCCGCGGAGACCACGAGGCACGTCGATCCCAACGGGCGATCGAGAAGCGCGTTGCGGTGGTTCTCGAACTGCGACGTCGCACACGCGTCGTCCGTCAGGTGCCCACTCGGGTGAGGTCCGGCAACGACCTCGTTCACCGCCAGCGCTCCGCCGACGACGAACATCTCCACCGCGACGATGCCGACGCCTCCGACGTGCTCGGCGACGGCGAGCGCGAGCCCGGTCGCCTCTGCCTCGAGCGCGGCGCCGAGGCCCGACGGCGCTTCGGCGATGCGACGGACGCCTCGGGTGTGGATGGTCCGGATCGGGGGATAGGCGACAGCCTCGCCACCGCATCGGCGGGCGACGAGCACCACGATCTCGTCGGACACGCCGAGCAGCGGCTCGACCAGCACCGGCTGATCGAGCTCGGCGAAGGCGGCGTCGACGTCACCACGAGACCGCACGAACCTGATGCCTCGACTGGCGATCGCTCGGCTGGCGTCGCCGGTGGTGTCGCCGTCGGTGCTGCCGTCGGTGCTGCCGATGCCGCGGCGCCGCGCTTTGAAAACCGCGGGCGTTCCCATGATCTCGACGGCGCGGCGTGCCTCGGCTTGCGAGGCAGCCGGCAACGCCGGCACCACCGGGAACCCAGCGGCGAGGAGCGCGCGGCGCTGTTGGTGCCTGTCGGCCAGCGCAGTTGCGGTTGCGTCGCCTTCGACGCTGGCCGTGTCGGTGGTGTCGGTGTCGTTCCGTTGCACACCGACAGGATAGGCGAACTAGAAATCATGTCTAGTGGATCTTTATTTGAGCTTCACCCCAAGGGCCGCAGAGATAGCATCAGGAGCGATGGAAGCGGCGCGACCAGGGTGGACGTTCCTCACCAACCATGCGCACGTCCTCGTCTGCATCTCGAGGGACCCTGACGTGCGCGCTCGTGACATCGCCGACGCCGTCGGCATCACCGAGCGGGCCGTACTGGCGATCATCAGCGACCTCGTCGAGGCCGGCTACCTCGAGCGGGAGAAGGTCGGTCGGCGGAACCGCTACACCGTCGTCGCCGACAAGCCGTTCCGCCATCCTCTGGAGCGCCACGCCGCGGTCCGTGTGCTGCTCGACGCCGTGGCGCATCAACAGGCGTGAGGGCTGCTGCACCGGCTGGGTAACGTCCGCCCGTGCAGTGCGAGGTGATCATCGAGATCCCCAAGGGATCGCGGAACAAGTACGAGGCCGATCACGAGACCGGCGCGATCTGGCTCGACCGCCTCTTGTTCACGGCGACGCAGTACCCGACCGATTACGGCTTCTTCCCGAACACGCTCGCTGACGACGGCGATCCCCTCGACGCCCTCGTGCTGCTCGACGAGTCGACCTTCCCGGGCTGCCACATCAGCGCGCGCCCGGTGGCCGTCTTCTGGATGCGTGACGAGAAGGGTGACGACGCCAAGGTGTTGTGCGTGCCGTCGACCGACCCCCGCTGGGACCGGGTGCAGGACATGGGCGACCTGCCGGCTCACCTCCTCGACGAGATCGCGCACTTCTTCGACGTCTACAAGGCGCTCGAGCCCGAGAAGAGCACGAGCAACCGTGGGTGGGAAGGCCGCGATGCCGCGGTCAAGGCCATCGAGGAAGCGCAGGCGGCGTACAAGCCGCACTGACTCACAACAGCCGCTGCATGAGGGCGACGTCGAGCCACCGCCCGAACTTCCGGCCGACCTCCTTCTCGACGCCGACGAGGCCGAACCCGCACGACTCGTGGAGGCGGATCGACGCTTCGTGGCCACCGACGATGCGTGCCATCATCGAGTGGAAGCCGTGCGCGGTGGCCAGCCGCACGAGCTCCTCGAGGACGAGCTTGCCGACGGCTCGTCCCCGATGGTCGTGGTGGACGTAGACGGAGTCCTCGACCGTCGTCGAGTACGCCGGGCGGTCGCGGTACGGCGACAGCGAGCCGAAGCCGATCACCGTCTCCGCCGTGTCGTCGTCGACGACCACGATCGCCGGATGAGCGCCGGAGTGGGCCTCGATCCACTGCTGCTGGGCTTCGAGCGAACGTGGCACGAGGTCGAACGTCACCGTCGAGCCGGTGACCTCGCGGTTGTAGATGGTCCGGATCGCTTCGGCGTCGGCGATGCGGGCGAGGCGGACCTTCGGCACGTGTCGAGGCTAGGGGCGAGGCGGGCGCCCGAGGCAGGATTCGGCGCACCACGTGCCGAAGTAGTACCGGGAGTAGTACCTGCTCGCGCGGGAGCGGGCGGTCTGGGGGTTAGCGATGAGGTTGCGGCTCGGGGTGATCGCGGCGACTGCGGCACTGCTGCTCGGCGCGTCGGCGGCATGGGGAGACGACGCCCCACCGCGTGGTCTCGACAACGCCTGTACCCGCGGCGCGGCCGGGCAGCACAACCCGCACTGCACCGATGAGAGGCGGGGCAACGGTGGTCGGGGCTCTCACGGTGGCAGGGGTGGCTCCGCGAACGATCCGGGCCCGTCGCGCGCCGATCAGGTCACCGGATGCCTTGCCGATGCGGACGGCAACGGCGCTCCCGACGGCTGCGACACGGACGATGCGGACGACGACGGCGTCCCGAACCAGTTCGACAATTGCCGGAACGACGCCAACCACAAGCAGGACGATGCGGACCGCGACGGCATCGGCGATGCGTGCGACGCGCATCCGAACGACGCCGACCACGACGGCGTTCGCGACGATGTCGACAACTGCCCGAACGACTACAACCCCGATCAGGCGAACGTCGACCGCGACGACGAAGGCGGCGACGTCTGCGACGGCGACGACTACGCCGGCGCCGACAACGACCGCCCCGACGAGGTCGACGAGGCCCGGGTGGCGGTCGACGCGATCATCGACGAGGTCCAGGCGGCCCTGCCCTGAGGCAACCGCTCGCGGCTAGAGCGTCAGCTCGATCTCGCTGTCGACGCCTGCGGCGGCGTCGGCCGATTCTGGCGCCGGCTCCAGGATCGACAGCTCGCCGCTGATCGCCTCCATCCGAGCCCACGACGCGACGTCGGCATCGTCCGTCAGGTAGATCACCTGCGGCGATCCCGCCGACCGGGCGATCAGCTCGAGCACCCACGCCTTCACCGACGGAGCGACGCCGTGAAGCGGATCGTCGAGCAGGAGCGGGAGCGTCTCGCCCCGCGGCCCCGCGTGTCGCAGCTCGGTCATCCGTTCGATGAGGGCCTGCGCCAGCTCAGCCGGCTCCGCAGCGCTCATCGAGTTGTCTGTCGCCGCGACGGGCGCTCCCACCTCGCGGATGCGGACGGCCGCCGCGCGGATCCGATCGCGCATGTCGAACGCCCAGTCGACCGACACCTCGCCGGCCATCGCACGCCACGCGTCGAGGGCCAGTTGGTGGTCGGTCGCGGCGCGGGCGAGGCGGGCACGGTCGGCACCGCCGTCGAGCGTCTGGTTCATCCGCTGGAGACGGAACGCGAGGTAGCTCTCGGCGCCGGCCTCGTCGAGGGCGCGCTTCTCCGCCTTGCGGGCCTTGTCCATGCGGCGCCGGTAGGCGATCGAGACGATCGTGGTGATGATCGCGACCGCGAGGAGCGGGATCGACACCCAGTGGCGCAGGGCGACGGCCGGCATCGCTCCGACGACCGAGGCACCACCGATGAAGATCCCGTGGTGGCGGATGTACTCGAGGCGGGCTTGCGCGGCCTCGAACGCGTGGTGGCGGCGCTCGATCTCCTCGACGAGGGGCGCGTCCTCGGGATCGACCCCGACCGCTGCGACCTCCACGCGCAGCGCGTCGCTCGTCTCCCGGACCCGCTGCGCCGTCGCCCACAGGCGGTCCTGGTCGTGCGCGGCGAGCGACGAGATCGCGCCGTCCACCTTGGCGAGCGCAGCCATGTCGCCGCCGGTCATCCGGCAGCGCTTGCGGGCAGCGGCGAGATCGAGCCCCATCGGCGACAGCAGGTTCACCTCGCCGTTGTCGTCGACGAACTCGATCGTCACGTCCTGCTGCGTCGTCAGCTCGACGACTCGGTCACGTCCGCCGTTCGACGGGTGCATCACCCCGAGCCGGCGGCCCGAGTCGTCGACGACCTCGAGATGCGTGCCCGGGCGCGACCCGGCGAGCCCGCCCAGGAGCTCGTTCACCAGGCTGGCGCGCTCGAGCTCGCCAACGCCTGCGACGACGGTGAGCCGGGGATGGAGGTCGACCGTGACGGTCGCGCCCGCCGACTCCAGCAAGAGCCGCTGGAACCTCATGGGGTCCTCTTCGACCGCTCGCTCGTTCGCCTTGAGGGGGGAGCGTGCGCCGCGGGTACACTTGACGGTCCGGTACGCCCTCTTAGCTCAGTCGGCAGAGCACAGCCATGGTAAGGCTGGTGTCGTGGGTTCGATTCCCACAGAGGGCTCGCATCAGAAACAGGTCAGGGCGGCGTAGCTCAGTTGGTCAGAGCACACGGCTCATAATCGTGGAGTCGCGGGTTCGAGTCCCGCCGCCGCTACCAGCCTCCGATCAGACAGGGAACCAGAGAGGATCCAATGGCCAAGGCCAAGTTCGAGCGTACGAAGCCCCACCTGAACATCGGGACGATGGGGCATATCGATCACGGTAAGACGACGCTTACTGCGGCGATCACGAAGACCTTGTCGGATCGTGTTGAGGGGAATGCGTTCTTCGCGTTCGATCAGATCGACAAGGCGCCGGAGGAGAAGCAGCGCGGTATCACGATCAACATCGCGCATGTGGAGTATCAGACGGCGAACCGGCATTACGCGCATGTGGATATGCCGGGTCACGCGGACTACATCAAGAACATGATCACCGGCGCGGCGCAGGTCGACGGTGCGATTCTGGTGGTGAGCGCGGCGGATGGTCCGATGCCGCAGACGCGTGAGCATGTGCTGCTGGCTCGCCAGGTGGGCGTTCCTTACATCGTGGTGGCGTTGAACAAGTCGGACACGGTGGATGACGAGGAGCTTCTCGATCTGGTGGAGCTCGAGGTTCGGGAGTTGTTGAACGAGTACGAGTTCCCGGGTGATGACGCTCCGGTTGTTCGTGTCAGCGCGCTGAAGGCCTTGGAGGGCGACAGCGAGTGGCAGGACAAGGTGATGGAGTTGATGGAGGCGTGTGACTCCTACATCCCGGAGCCGGAGCGCGATCTCGACAAGCCGTTCTTGATGCCGATCGAGGATGTGTTCTCGATCACCGGCCGCGGGACGGTGGTGACGGGCAAGGTGGAGCAGGGTGTGGTGCACACCGGCGACGAGGTGGAGATCGTTGGTATCCGCCCGACGCAGAAGACGACGTGCACGGGTGTCGAGATGTTCCGCAAGTTGCTCGATGAGGGGCGTGCGGGTGACAACATCGGCGCGCTTCTTCGTGGGACGAAGAAGGAGGAGGTCGAGCGCGGTCAGGTGTTGTGCAAGCCGGGTTCGATCACGCCGCACACCGAGTTCGAGGGCCAGATCTACGTTCTGAGCAAGGACGAGGGTGGCCGTCACAAGCCGTTCTTCAACAACTACCGGCCGCAGTTCTACTTCCGGACCACCGATGTCACGGGGAGCATCAAGCTGCCTGAGGGCACGGAGATGGTGATGCCGGGCGATCAGACGGCGATCACGGTGGAGTTGATCCAGCCGATCGCGATGGACGAGGGCCTGCGGTTCGCTATCCGTGAGGGTGGCCGCACGGTCGCCTCGGGCCGAGTCACCAAGATCCTCAAGTAAGAGAAGAGCACCGATGGCCAAGAACGAGAAGCGGGTCCAGGTGACCCTCGCCTGCGAGCAGTGCAAGCGGCGCAACTACATCACCATGAAGAACAAGGTGAACGACCGCGAGCGCATCGAGCTCAAGAAGTACTGCCGGTGGGACCGCACCCACACGGTGCACAAGGAGACCCGATAACGCAGTTCCTGCTCGTCGCGTCGTCAGGCGACGGCGAGTGGAACGAACTCATCGAGGTGTTGGAAGGGCGAGGGCACACAGCCCTCGCCCTTCGTGTTCCCCCTGGCGGGTCGATACCGCCCGAGCAGGTCGCGGACGGCGAGACAGTGCTGGTCGGCTACGACGCGGCCGGCGTCGCGGTGCGCCGCTTCGCCACCGCGCACCCCGGCGCAGCGTTCGGGTTGGCGACGATCGCGGCACCGCCTGCCGTGCCGGCCGAGGGTGCCGAGGTGCCGGGCGGCGAACCTCGCATCGCCGTGATCTGCGAAGACGACGATCTCGTGCCGTACGACGACCAGAAGCGGGCCGCGTACGAGTGGCGGGCCCAGCCCGGCTCCGTCCCGGGCGGCCACAGCGCCCACCGGAAGCACCCGGCCCTGGTCGCCACCCTGCTCCTCAACTGGCTCACACCCGACGCCGGTTGATCGCGCGTAACGTTTTCCACAGTGGACGTGTCCAACGAAGCGATGCCAACCGAGGTGGCCGAACTGGTCACGAAGGCGAAGTCCGGTGATCGCGGGGCGTTCGACGAGCTGGTGAAGCTCACGTACGCCGACACGTACACCCTCGCCCTCCGGTTGACCGGGAACGAGGAGGACGCGAGAGACGTGGTGCAAGAGGCCTATCTGCGGGCCTACAAGGGCCTACCGAAGTTCCGCGGGGACGCCCAGTTCAGCACCTGGCTCTACCGCATCACCGCGAACTGCGCCGCCACCGCGCTCGGCAAGCGCAAGCGGCACCGTCACGACGACATCGACGACCAGCACTCGCTGTCGGACGACAACCCCGACATCGATCCGGAGGAGCGCGCGGACGCATCGCTGCTCCGCGACCGGGTCAGTGCCGCGCTCGCGCACCTTCCCCCGAAGCTCCGCGCGGTCGTCGTCCTCCGAGACGTGTACGACCTGCCCCACGAGCAGATCGCCGAGGAACTCGGCATCACCGAATCGGCCGCCAAGGTGCGTCTCCACCGGGCTCGTCACCAGCTGCGGGAGAGGCTCTTCCCGATGCGCGGGGAGGAGGTCGACGCCCATGCGGTGTGAGGAGGTCGTCGAACTGCTGCCCGGCATCGTCGACGGCAGCGCCCCCAGCGACCGCCGAGTCGCCCGTCATGTCGACTCCTGCCTGCGTTGCCAGGCCGAGCTCGTTCAGTACCGGAAGCTCCTGAAGGCGCTCCACCAGCTCCGCACGCAGGTCCTCGAGCCGGCCCCCGGCCTCCTGTCCGACATCCTCGCGGGCATCGAGGCGGCAGGGGAGCGGCGGGCGGTCCGCTCGCTCGTCCAGGGTCGCTACGTCGCCTACGCCGGCGGGATCGCCGCCGCCACCGCGGCCGGCGCCGTAGGAGCCATCCTCCTCGCCCGCCGAGTCCGCGACACGAGGTTGGCTGCGTGACGCTCCGATGGGACAGCGGCCGCTGACCCTGTAACCTGATCAGGTTCCCCATCCCGGCCCCCCGAGATGGGGCGCACAGGGCAGTGGCTCAATTGGCAGAGCACCGGTCTCCAAAACCGGCGGTTGGGGGTTCGAGTCCCTCCTGCCCTGCGACTCGCGAGAACACGGACGAACCCGGGAGCGTGCCTTCGTGGCGATGAACCGACAGACCAAGCGGATGCTGCAGCGTCAGGGGCAGATGACCTCTGAGGGCACGCCCGCGGTCGACCGGAAGGCGCAGGCTCAGGCCGCCCGCAACCGTGCCACGCAGAAGCGTGAGCGCACGTCGCCCGGCACGTTCGTCAAGGAGGTGCGCGGCGAGCTGCGGCGCGTCGCGTGGCCCAGCCGAGCCGAGGTCATCAACTACTCCGGCATCGTCCTGGTCACCCTGATCATCCTGGTCGGCCTCGTGTTCCTCCTCGACTTCGCCTTCGCGAAGTCGGTCCTCTTCCTCTTCGAGACCCCGGGCCAGTGACCATGAGCGACCTTGCAGCAGCAGACGACTTCTCCGACGACGCCGTGACCGCCGACGCGCCGCCGCCGGTGACCGAAGCGGGCGACGACATCACCGAGACCGACGCGGTCCTCGAAGACACCGCCGCCGCTGATCTCGACGAGTTGGCCGACCTCGTCACCGACGACGACGGCGACGGCGACGAGGAGGACGACGAGGAGGCTGCACCGCAGCAGAGCCCGTACGACCGTCCGGGCGCGTGGTACGTCGTGCACACCTACGCCGGCTACGAGAACAAGGTCAAGCAGAACATGGCCTCGATGAGCGCCTCCCTGAACATGGAGGACAAGGTCTTCGAGGTCGTCATCCCGATGGAAGACGTCATCGACTTCAAGAACGGCAAGCGCGTCGTCGTCCAGAAGAAGATGTTCCCGGGCTACCTGCTCGTCCGCGCCGACATGGACGAGAACGTCTGGTTCCACATCCGCAACACCCCCGGCGTCACCGGCTTCGTCGGCACCGGCGCGAAGCCCACGCCCCTCAGCCGCCGCGACGTCGAGACGTTCCTCGCGGTGAAGGACGAGGGCGTCGGTGGGGAGGCCACGCCGAAGAAGACCCGCCCGCAGACGCTGTACAGCGAGGGCGAGACGGTCCGGGTCAAGCAGGGCCCGTTCGCCGACTTCACCGGTACCGTGGCCGAGATCAACGAAGACCAGCTCCGGCTCAAGGTCCTCGTCAACATCTTCGGCCGGGAGACGCCGGTCGAGCTCGGCTTCGACGAAGTCGCCAAGCTCTAGTAGCCTTTCTCGTTCCCGTTTTTCCCTGAGGACTGACCTGTCATGGCCAAGAAGCGCGTCGTCGCCATCGTGAAGATCCAGCTGCCCGCCGGGGCGGCAACTGCCGCGCCGCCGGTCGGTACCGCGCTCGGCCCCCATGGCGTCGCGACCATGGACTTCGTCAAGCAGTACAACGCCCAGACGGAGGGCCAGCGAGGCCAGATCATCCCGGTCGAGATCACCATCTACGAAGACCGGACGTTCACCTTCGTCCTCAAGACCCCGCCGACGCCGGCCCTGCTCCGCCAGGCCGCCGGCATCGACAAGGGCGCGAAGACCACGGGCAAGGAGAGCGCGGGCTCGATCACCGAGGCACAGCTCGAGGAGATCGCCCGGACGAAGATGCCCGACCTCAACGCGAACGACATCGAAGCGGCCAAGGCGCAGGTGCGCGGCACGGCGCGCTCGATGGGCATCACCGTCAGCTAGTCGCTGACACCACGACCAACCACCGCCGCGACCGAGACCACCTCGCTCGGCCGGCCGAACCACTGAGGGAGCTGTCCATGCAGCGAGGCAAGAAGTACAACGACGCCGCGAAGCGCTTCGACCGCCAGGCGTTCCACGCCGTCCCCGAGGCGCTCGACCTCGTGAAGTCGCTCGCTCCGGCGAAGTTCGACGAGACGGTCGAGCTCGCCACCCGACTCGGCGTCGACCCCCGCAAGGCCGACCAGATCGTGCGCGGCACCGTCACCCTGCCTGCGGGCACCGGCAAGACCGTGCGCGTCGCGGTGTTCGCCGCGGGTCCGGCGGCCGAGGAGGCCCGCGCGGCGGGCGCCGACATCGTGGGCGCCGACGACCTCGTCGAGCGGGTGCAGAACGGTGACCTCGACTGGGACGTGTCGATCGCGACGCCCGACATGATGGCCCTCGTCGGCCGCGTCGGGCGGATCCTCGGCCCTCGCAACCTCATGCCGAACCCGAAGTCCGGCACCGTCACTCCCGACGTCGGCAAGGCGGTGAGCGAGGTCAAGGGCGGCCGCGTCGAGTACCGCACCGACCGCTACGGCAACGTGCACGTGCCGATCGGCAAGGTCTCGTTCGACCGCAAGGCGCTGCTCGACAACTTCCGGGCCGTCCTCGACGAGCTCCAGCGGGCGAAGCCGGCGGCGGCCAAGGGCCGCTACATCCGGTCGGTCACGGTGTCGTCGACGATGGGCCCTGGCGTGAAGATCGATCCGGCTCGAGTCCGCGTCACCGACGAAGAGGCGGCAGGCGCCGCGTAGCGCCTGTCAGGCTCGGGCGAACGGGTCGATGCCGAGCAGCGTGCCGCTCGAGGACAACACGCGGTAGGTGACGAAGAAGGCGGTCGGCAGGTCGTGCCAGCCGTTGGCCTCGTCGACGTCCTTGGCCGAGCGGTGGGCGCCCGCGCGGTAGGCGTACGCCCGTGACGCCTGCGCCGAGGTCCAGCACGAAACCGACGTGATGTCGACCATGCGATCGGAGACGAGGCCGCATCCGCCGAGGTAGGCCGGATCCGCGTACGCCTGTGCGACGGCCGGTGCAGCGGCGGCGACGAACGCCTCCAGGTGTTCGGGATAGACGTCGCCGGTGATGACGGTCATGACGGGCTCGTCGGGTCCCAGCGGTCGTATCGCGGTGCTGTCGACGGTGACACCCCATCCGGCGCCCGTCGCCCGGACCGGCTCGACCTCGACGTCGTAGCGCTCCGGACCTACGAGATCGGTCGTGGCCTCGGCCCATGCGGACGTCAGCTCGTCGCGATCGGCGGCCAACGCCGACACCGCGACCATCGAGAACTCGGGCATCCCACGAGGCGTGTCCGACATCCGGAACCCGAGCCAGCTCTTCGCGAAGGCAGCCGAGCCGGACTGGGTGAGGGCAGTCGCGGCCCGCCGCGCCGCCTCCTGCATCGCTGGGAGGTCGTCGGGCGTCGCCGCAATCATCCCGAAGCGGCCCGTGGTGACCCTCGGCAGCTGCTCCGTGCCGGAATCGATGAAGGTGGTGTTCTCGATGGTTCCCGCCATGACCGCCACGGTCGCGCCGTCCGATTGGTCGCGCAAGTACCAATTCGCCTGCGACCTCGGGCGCGATCTCGGCTGTGACCTCGGCGGATCGCTCCGGTACCCTGTCGCCACAACCATTTTTCCTGCTCGCCGAAGACCTCAGGTCGACCGTTCCCTCGGTCGGTAATGGCTCCCTTGGCCGCCTGAGCAGGTGGACCTCCGTTCGTTCGCGATCGGGGCTCCGCGCGAGCCCGACCGCAACGAAGGAGGTGAATGACACTTGCCCACTGACAACCCGAGGCCCGAGAAGGTCGCGGTCGTCGACGAGGTTCGCGAGAAGCTGCAGAACGCGCAGGCCGCGATCCTCACGGAGTACCGGGGGCTGACCGTCGGTCAGATCTCCGCCCTCCGGCGGACGCTGCGCGAACAGGGCGGCGAGTACCGGATCTACAAGAACACGCTGGTCCGGTTCGCCGTGCGCGATCTCGGTCTGGACGAGCTCGAGCAGTCCCTGGTCGGCCCCACCGCCATCGCCTTCGTCGAAGGTGACGCGGTAGGCGTCGCCAAGGCGCTGCGCGACTACGCCCGCACGAACCCCAACCTGGTGGTGAAGGGCGGCGTGCTCGGCGAGAGCGTGCTCTCCGCGGCTGATGCGGCGGCCCTCGCCGACATCCCGCCCCGCGAGGTGCTCCTCGCCCGGCTGGCCGGACTCATGGCTGCTCCCATGCAGCAGTTCGCCGGTCTGCTCCAGGCTCTGCCCCGCAACATGGCCTACGGCCTCAAGGCCCTCATCGATCAGGGAGGCGCGGGCGGAGCAGCGAGCTCCGAAACCCCGTCCGACGGTGGTGAGACTCCGGAAGCGGAGCCCACGACGGTCGGCGAGGAGGCCGCCGATGCCGCCGCCGCCGAAGGCGCTGGTGAGACGGCCGACGCCGGCTCGCCCGACAGCCCCGACAGCCCTGACAGCCCCGATTCGCCGGACTCCCCGGATTCCCCGGACAGCCCGGACACCCCCGAGTAACTCATTCGCAGGAGAAGGAAATGGCAACCAAGGAAGAGATCCTCGACGCGATCGCCAACATGACGGTCCTCGAGCTGAGCGAGCTCCTCAAGGACTTCGAGGAGAAGTTCGGCGTCACCGCAGCCGCGCCCGTCGCTGTGGCCGCCGGTCCCGCCGCCGGTGGTGGCGGCGACGCCGCTCCGGCCGAAGAGGAGAAGGACGAGTTCGACGTCATCCTCGCGGCCGCAGGCGACAAGAAGATCCAGGTCATCAAGGAGGTCCGTGCCCTCACGAACCTCGGCCTCAAGGAGGCGAAGGACCTGGTCGACGGCGCTCCCAAGCCCGTCCTCGAGAAGGTGTCGAAGGACGACGCCGAGAAGGCCAAGGCGCAGCTCGAAGGCGCCGGCGCCACCGTCGAGCTCAAGTAGTCCACGCAGCCTCGGCTGCAACGCACGTCCACGGCCCGCCGCGAACAACGGCGGGCCGTGCCGCGTCCGCGATGCGGGGCCGATGATCGAAACAGATCCTTGACCTGAGACCGTCGATTCCCTTACCCTGACCCCAACCCGCGGATCGAGGGGTTGTCTTTCTCCGCGTGGTGTCGTACGCTGGGCAGTTGCCGATGCGGGTCCCCAGCGCCTCCCTGCTTCACTTCGTGCTGCTGACGCGCGCCCCGGCGGCCCTCACCCTCTCTGCTCGCGAGGAGTAAGCCTTGCCGACTCGTCCCGTCCTTCGGGAACGTTTCTCTTTTGCCAACCTCGACGAGGTTCTTCCGCTGCCCGACCTCGTGTCGATCCAGCGGGACAGCTTCGCGTGGTTCCTCGACAACGGCCTCGCGGAGACCTTCCGCGACATCAGCCCGATAGAGGACTTCACCGGTCAGCTCCGGCTGGAGTTGGAGTTCGACCCGACCGATCCCGACCTGCGCCCGCCGCCCAAGTTCACGGTGGAGGAGTGCAAGGAGAAGGACATGACCTACAGCGCGCCGATCTTCGTGCGCGCTCGCTTCATGAACGCCACCACCGGCGAGATCAAGGAGCAGACCGTCTTCATGGGGGACTTCCCGATGATGACGGACAAGGGCACCTTCATCATCAACGGCACCGAGCGTGTCGTGGTGTCCCAGCTCGTGCGGTCGCCCGGTGTCATCTTCCAGCCCGGCCGTGATGCGAAGACCTACGCCACCGGCACGATCCACCCCTACCGCGGCGAGTGGATCGAGTTCGACGTCGAGGCCAAGCCGGGCAAGGACGTCACCGCCGGCGCCCGCGTCGCGCGCAAGCGCCGCCTGAGCCTGTTCGTCCTCCTCCGCGCCCTCGGCTTCGGCGAGGAGGAGCATCCGGGCTTCCTCGACCGCTTCGTCCGCCACTTCGACTTCCTCGAGGGCCAGTGGGAGAAGGAGCGCGACCTCGCGCCCACCCGCGAAGAGGCGCTCATCGAGATCTACAAGCGAGCCCGCCCGGGCGAGCCGCCGTCGCCCGAGTCGTCGCGTGCGTACTTCGAGAACGCGTTCTTCAACCCGAAGCGCTACGACCTCACCCGCGTCGGCCGCTACAAGCTCGACAAGAAGCTCGGTCCCGAGATCGAGAAAATCTCCGGTCTCTTCGACCTCGACCTCGAGCGTCCGGAGGAGGGCCAGGGCGTCCTCGCCCAGAGCGAGATGCTCGCCGCGACGACGTACCTGCTGCACCTCGCGGCGGGTGAATCGGGCTACCGCCTCGACGACCAGGACCACTTCGCCAACCGCCGCATCCGCAGCGTCGGCGAGCTGATCCAGAACCAGGTGCGCATCGGCCTCTCCCGCATGGAGCGCGTCGTTCGCGAGCGCATGACGACCCAGGACGTCGAGGCGATCACCCCGCAGACCCTGATCAACATCCGCCCCGTCGTGGCGGCGATCAAGGAGTTCTTCGGCACCAGCCAGCTCAGCCAGTTCATGGACCAGGTGAACCCGCTGTCGGGCCTGGCCCACAAGCGCCGCCTCTCGGCGCTCGGCCCCGGTGGTCTGTCCCGTGAGCGGGCGGGCTTCGAGGTCCGAGACGTCCACTCGTCGCACTACGGCCGCATGTGCCCGATCGAGACGCCGGAAGGCCCGAACATCGGCCTGATCGGCGCCCTCGCCTCCTACGGCCGCGTCAACGCGTACGGCTTCATCGAGACGCCGTACCGGCGTGTCGTGAACGGTCGCGTCACCGACGAGATCGTCTACATGACCGCCGACGAGGAGGAGGAGTACGTCATCGCGCAGGCCAACGCCCGCATGGATGACGACGGCACCCTCCTCGACGAGCGCGTGCTCGTCCGCCGCGGCCCGCAGGGCGCCAGCCTCCGCCTCGGCGGGGGCGGCTCGTACGGCACCTCGGCCGAGATCGACGTCGCACCTCCGACCGAGGTCGACTTCATGGACGTCTCGCCGAAGCAGACCGTCTCGGTGAGCACCAGCCTCATCCCCTTCATCGAGCACGACGACGCCAACCGCGCGCTGATGGGCGCCAACATGCAGAAGCAGGCGGTTCCGCTGCTGAAGCCCGAGGCTCCCTACATCGGCACCGGCGTCGAGGCTCGCGCCGCGCAGGATGCCGGCGACGTCGTGATGGCCGAGGGTGACGGCACGATCACCGAGGTCACCGGCGACCACATCACGGTCGAGTACAACGCGAACCAGAAGGACCGCCTCGGTCACCCGCTCGGTCGCAAGATCTACCGCCTCGCCAAGTTCGAGCGGTCGAACCAGGACACCTGCATCAACCAGAAGCCGCTCGTCGACGAGGGGCAGAAGGTGAAGAAGGGCGACGTCCTCGCCGACGGCCCGTCCACCCACAACGGCGAGCTCGCGCTGGGCAAGAACCTGCTCGTCGCGTTCATGCCGTGGGAGGGCTACAACTACGAGGACGCCATCATCCTCAGCGAGCGTCTCGTGCGCGACGACGTGCTCACCTCGATCCACATCGAGAAGCACGAGGTCGACGCCCGTGACACCAAGCTCGGTGCCGAGGAGATCACGCGGGACATCCCGAACCTCTCCGAGGAGCTCCTGAAGGACCTCGACGAGCGCGGCATCATCCGGATCGGCGCCGAGGTCGGCCCCGGCGACATCCTCGTCGGCAAGGTGACGCCGAAGGGCGAGACCGAGCTCACCCCTGAAGAGCGGCTCCTCCGCGCGATCTTCGGCGAGAAGGCGCGCGAGGTCCGTGACACGTCGCTCAAGGTCCCCCACGGGCAGACCGGCAAGGTCATCAGCGTCCAGGTCTTCAGCCGTGACGACGCCCACGAGCTCCCGCCGGGCGTCAACCAGCTGGTCCGGGTCTACATCGCCCAGAAGCGCAAGATCTCCGAGGGCGACAAGCTGGCCGGCCGCCACGGCAACAAGGGCGTCATCTCGAAGATCCTCCCGATCGAAGACATGCCCCACATGGCCGACGGTTCGCCGGTCGACATCATCCTCAACCCGCTCGGCGTGCCGAGCCGGATGAACGTCGGGCAGGTCCTCGAGTCCCACCTCGGCTACGCGGCCCGGTGGGGCTGGCAGGACGTCAAGAACAACGTCAGGGTCGGCGACGACGCCATCAAGGGCATCGAGACCAAGACCCGCCCCCGCACCGAGCCTGCGGTGTGGGTCGCGACGCCGGTGTTCGACGGCGCCCACTGGGACGAGGAAGACGACGCGGGCAAGCACCCGACGATGAAGTCGATCTTCGAGAACCTGTCGCCCGACGGCGTCGACGGCCAGAAGCTGATCGGCGACGACGGCAAGGTCACGTTGTTCAACGGCCGCACCGGCGAGCCGTACGACAACAAGATCTCGGTCGGCTACGTCTACATCCTGAAGCTGGCCCACCTGGTCGACGACAAGATCCACGCCCGCTCGACCGGCCCCTACTCGATGATCACCCAGCAGCCGCTCGGCGGTAAGGCCCAGTTCGGTGGCCAGCGCTTCGGTGAGATGGAGGTGTGGGCACTGGAGGCCTACGGCGCCGCCTACGCGCTGCAGGAGCTCCTGACCATCAAGTCCGACGACGTCCTCGGCCGCGTCCGCGTCTACGAGGCGATCGTCAAGGGCGAGAACATCCCGGAGCCGGGGATCCCCGAGTCCTTCAAGGTGCTCATCAAGGAGATGCAGTCGCTGTGTCTCAACGTCGAGGTCCTCTCCCAGACCGGTGAGGAGATCGAGATGCGTGAGCTCGACGAAGACGTGTTCCGTACGGCGGAGGAGCTCGGCATCAGCATCGAGCGCCCCGAACGAGGCAGTGACGAGGAAGACGCAGAACGTGAACGGCGGCGTGCGGAGAGGACGGGGTTCTAAGTAGATGCTCGACGTCAACGATTTCGAACAGCTCCGGATCGGGTTGGCCACGGCCGACTCGATCCGCACGTGGTCGAACGGCGAGGTGAAGAAGCCGGAGACCATCAACTACCGCACCCTCAAGCCGGAGAAGGACGGGCTCTTCTGCGAGAAGATCTTCGGTCCGACGAAGGACTGGGAGTGCTACTGCGGCAAGTACAAGCGCGTCCGGTTCCGCGGCATCGTCTGCGAGCGCTGCGGCGTCGAGGTCACCCGTAGCAAGGTCCGCCGCGAGCGGATGGGTCACATCGAGCTCGCCGCGCCGGTCGTCCACATCTGGTACCTCCGCGGCACCCGCTCGTGGCTCGCGTACCTGCTCATGGGCACCGAGGCCAAGGAAGAGCTCAAGGCCAAGCAGCTCGAGAAGGTCATCTACTTCGCCGCCAACCTGGTCACCTGGGTCGACGAGGAGAAGCGCCACGAGGATCTGTCGAACCTCGAGGCCGAGCACCTCGAGGAGATCCAGGAGATCGAGCGCCAGCGCGACATCGACATCGACCGTCGCTTCAAGCAGCTCGAAGACGAGGTCGCCGAGCTCGAGAAGAACGGCGCCAAGGACTCCGAGATCAAGGCGCGCCAGCGGGCTGCGGAGAAGGACGTCGCGCTCATCCGTGAGCGCAACGAGGCCGAGCTCGACCTGGTCAAGCGGGCGTGGGACGAGTTCCGCGACCTGCACGGCCGCAAGGTCATCGACGACGAGATGCTGTGGCGCGAGCTGCGCGACCGCTACAGCGACTACTTCGAAGGCGGCATGGGCGCCGAGGCGATCTCGCGCCTCATCGAGCGCATCGACTTCGACTCCGAGGAGATCAAGCTCCGCGAGCAGATCGACGCCACCGACGGCCGTCGTCCGCTCAGCGCCCAGCGCAAGCAGAAGGCGATCAAGCGCCTGAAGATCGTCACCGCGTTCAACCGCCGCGACGAGAACGGCAAGCGCATCAACGATCCCGGGGCGATGATCCTCGACGCCGTGCCGGTCATCCCGCCCGACCTGCGCCCGATGGTGCAGCTCGACGGTGGCCGGTTCGCGACGAGCGACCTCAACGACCTGTACCGCCGGGTCATCAACCGCAACAACCGCCTGAAGCGGCTTCTCGACCTCGGTGCGCCCGAGATCATCGTCAACAACGAGAAGCGCATGCTCCAGGAGGCGGTCGACGCCCTCTTCGACAACGGCCGCCGCGGCCGCCCGGTCACGGGTCCCGGCAACCGTCCGCTGAAGTCGCTGTCCGACATGCTCAAGGGCAAGCAGGGCCGGTTCCGCCAGAACCTGCTCGGCAAGCGCGTCGACTACTCGGGCCGTTCGGTCATCGTCGTCGGCCCGACCCTGAAGCTGCACCAGTGCGGTCTGCCGAAGCAGATGGCGCTCGAGCTCTTCAAGCCCTTCGTCATGAAGCGGCTCGTCGACCTCGAGCTGGCGCAGAACATCAAGTCGGCCAAGCGCATGGTCGAGCGTCGCCGGGCCCAGGTCTGGGACGTGCTCGAGGAGGTCATCAAGGAGCACCCGGTTCTGCTGAACCGTGCACCGACGCTGCACCGCCTCGGCATCCAGGCGTTCGAGCCGATCCTCGTCGAGGGCAAGGCGATCCAGCTCCACCCGCTGGTGTGCCGAGCGTTCAACGCCGACTTCGACGGCGATCAGATGGCCGTCCACCTCCCGCTCTCCGCGGAGGCCCAGGCCGAGGCACGCGTCCTCATGCTGTCGTCGAACAACCTCCTGTCACCGGCGTCCGGTCGTCCGATGGTCGACCCGACCCAGGACATGATCTTCGGCGCCTACTACCTCACGCTCGTCGACGGCGAGGCGCCCACGCGTCACTTCCGCAACGTGTGGGAGGTCGAGCGGGCCTACGAGAACGGCGACATCAAGCTGCACGAGCCGATCGTCCTGCGCGACGACCGCCTCGTGATCACCGAGGCCACCGACGACACGCCGGCGGAGTACGCGCCGACCACGGCAGGCCGCGTCTTCTTCAACGAGGCGCTCCCGGCCGACTTCCCGTTCGTCAACCACCTCATCGGCAAGCAGGCGCCCCACACCACGGGCGGGCACGACTACGACAAGGTCGAGCCGATCATGCGGCTCGTCGAGCGTCTGGCCGACCACTACTCCAACGCGGTCGTCGCCGCGACGCTCGACCGGGTGAAGAACCTCGGCTTCCGGTTCGCCTCGAAGTCGGGCCTCACCATGTCGATCGACGACGTCCGCACGCCGCCCGACAAGAAGGCGATCCTCGATCGCTTCGAGAAGGAAGCGGAGAAGGCCGAGCAGCAGTTCAAGCGCGGCATCATCACCGACGACGAGCGGCGCAACAAGGAAGTCGAGATCTGGGAGACCGCCCGAGGCGAGGTCGGTCGAGCCATGGACCGCACCCTCGGTGAGATGCGGTTCAACCCGCTCGACATGATGGTGACGTCCGGTGCTCGTGGTAACCCGCAGCAGGTCCGCCAGATCGCGGGCATGAAGGGCCTCGTCACGAACCCGAAGGGCGAGATGATCCCCCGCCCGATCACGTCGTCGTTCCGTGAGGGTCTGTCGGTGCTGGAGTACTTCATCTCCACCCACGGCGCCCGCAAGGGTCTCGCCGACACCGCCCTGCGCACCGCCGACTCGGGCTACCTGACCCGGCGTCTCGTCGACGTGGCGCAGGAGCTCATCATCAAGGAAGACGACTGCGGCACCAGCCGCGGCATCTGGCTCGAGCACATCGGGCCCGACGAGGCCGGTCGTCGCACCTACCTCGACTACCGCATCTACGGCCGTGTCCTCCTCGAGGGCGCGGGCGGGTACGACGCAGGCACGCTCGTGACCGAGGAGGTCATGAACGACCTGCGCGACAACCCCGACGTCGATCGGGTGCGTGTCCGCAGCGTGCTGACGTGCGACGCCGTCATCGGTGTCTGCGCCCAGTGCTACGGCATGACGCTCGCCTTCCGGAAGCTGGCCGACCTCGGCGAAGCGGTCGGTGTCATCGCCGCCCAGTCGATCGGCGAGCCCGGCACGCAGCTGACCATGCGGACCTTCCACACCGGCGGTATCGCCGGAGCCGAAGACATCACCCAGGGTCTGCCCCGCGTCGTCGAGCTCTTCGAGGCCCGCACGCCGAAGGGCGCTGCGCTCCTCGCCCGGACGTCGGGCGTCGTGCGCATCTCCGACGAGGACAACGCCCGCCGCATCACCATCGTGGGGGACGACGGCTCGGAGGAGACCCACACCGTCTCCCAGCGTGCCCACCTCGAGGTGCGTGACGGTCAGGAGGTCGCCGCCGGCGACGCCCTCGTCGAAGGCCCGAAGGACCCGAAGCAGCTCCTCGACATCAAGGGCATCCGCGAGACCCAGCAGTACCTCGTCGAAGAGGTGCAGAAGGTGTACCGCGACCAGGGCGTGTCGATCCACGACAAGCACATCGAGCTGATCGTCCGCCAGATGCTGCGTCGTGTGTCGGTCGCCGATCCCGGCGACGCCGAGTTCCTGCCCGGTGAGCGGGTCGACGCGAAGCGCTACGCAGACGTCAACCGCGAGCTCGTCCAGGCCGGCAAGCGTCCCGCCGAGGGCCGCCCCGAGCTGATGGGCATCACCAAGGCGTCGCTGGCGACGGACTCCTGGCTGTCGGCGGCGTCGTTCCAGGAGACGACCCGAGTCCTCACCGAGGCTGCCATCGAAGGCAAGTCCGACGGTCTGGTCGGCCTCAAGGAGAACATCATCATCGGCAAGCTGATCCCTGCCGGTACCGGGATGATGCAGTACCGAGACATCGACCTCGAGGCGCCCGACTACCAGCCGATGGCTGGCTGGTCGTCCGACATGGGCGAAGACGAAGACCTCTCCGAGTGGCTCGCACGGCGGTCCACCTCCGAGGGCGACGCGGCCAACGCCCTCTCGTGGCTCGGTGGCGGCGGCGACGGCTCTGCCGACGGCTCGGCCAACGGTGCCGCCGGTGAGGAGTCGGCGAGCTAGAGCGGCTCTCGCCTGCATCAACCCTGCTGTTCTGTGCGTCTCTGCCCCCCGGGGAACGGGGGGCAGAAACGCGCAGAAGCGGACGTCACGCCGCCGGGAGGCGGGGCTAGCAGTCGGCGGCGGCGGTGCGCTGGTCGGCGGTGCGGCCCTCGTTGCCGAGGGCGTCGCGTGCGCTGACCCACCACACGATCTGCTCCGGCCGGCTCACGAGTGACGCGACCCACTCGCCCTCGACGCTGCCGGCGCGCATCACCGTTCGCTGATCGGCCGACCCCACCCGTTGGTGGAGAACGACCGACGACAGATCGCTCTCGTCCTCGACCGTCGCCACCACCTCACACGCCGACTGCCGGACGGCGATGTCGGGAGGACGGGCCACCGATGACCGGACCTTGACGACGGCGGTCGAGCCGTCGTTGCCGGTGAAGGTGACCGAGCCCTGCAGCTCGCCCTCCGGCGCCTCGCTTCGGAGCCCGATGACGACGTCGCCCGTCCCTTCGCCTCGGAGAACTCCCGATGCCGGGACGACCAGCAGCCACGGCTTGTCGGGCGTGGCCGTCCACTCGATCCCGTCGGTGAGGAGGTTCCGGAGACGGACGGTCGGCGACTCCGCGGCGTCGACCACGACCGGGTTCAGGGTCAACGCGTTCGATGACGCCGGCAGCTTGGTCATCGCCTCGATCTGGCTCGAGGGCGAGCGCTCGTTGCGCGCGGCGAGCGCGCCACCCGCCAACGCGACGAGCACCGCGCCGCCGACCACCGCGGCCACCGGCCACCGCCGTCGCGCGATCGACACCGCGGCCTGCAGGGGCGGTCGAGGTTCGGGTGCTCCGAGACGAGCGGTGTTCGCCGCTGCGCGCACCACCGAAGGCGGTTCCTCGAGCGGCTGCTGCGCGAGCAACGTGCGCACCGACACCATCGCGCGCAGCCGATCGCGGCAGATCTCGCAGCCGTCGGCGTGCACCGACACGGCCTCTCCCGCCGCGAGGAGCTGGCCGAGCGTGGGCGGAGGTCTGGACCCGGCGTCGTCCGCATTCTCGTCCGCGCTCGAGAGGCGCAGCACGTCGGCCAGCGCGTGGCACGGGCCAGGGCCGAGGCGAGCGAGCAGGACCGGATCGAGCGCCGCCTGCCATGCCGCGGCGACCTCGCTCACGCGAGACGCCGCCGCAGCGGGAGGAAGGCCAAGTGCCTCCCCGAGCCCGGCCGGGTCGAGCCCTTGGCGCGCGTCGAGGTCGACGACGGCCCGCTCCTCCGGAGGACGAGTCGATGCCAGCAGGCGCGCCAGCGACTCCAGTTCCTGGGGTGCCTCCTGCTCGACACTGACCTCGGCAGCGGTGTCGCCGCCGGCGGCCCGTTCGAGTGCGGCGGCCCTGGCCAGAGCCAGCACCGACGCCTTCGTCGGGCCGCTGGTGCGCACCGCCACGACCGCCGCGTCGACGGCAGCCGAGGTGACGCCGAGCACCGCGCACGCGTGGGAGTACGCGGCGGTGGCCAGCTCGTGGCGGAGGTTGGGGGGCGTCACGGGCGGAGGCCAACGGTATCGGGTTCAACGTCGTTGAGCCGAGAGAAGCGGGTGGTGCCGGTACCTTGAGCGAGCCGAGGGCCCACTCCGTTTGCCGATCCAGGGGACTCCCCGTACCATTGTCCGCTGGCCGTTCTGCGGATACCCGCGCGAGCCGCCCCCCTTTTCGCTTCTTTCGCTTCATTCTCCGAGAGGTTTGCTGCGTGCCCACCATCCAGCAGCTGGTCCGCAAGGGCCGGGTGTCGAAGAAGGACAAGACCAAGACCCCGGCGCTCGCTGGCTCGCCGCAGCGACGCGGTGTGTGCACCCGCGTCGCCACCAAGACCCCGAAGAAGCCGAACTCGGCCCTTCGCAAGGTGGCGCGCGTCCGGCTCACCAGTGGCATGGAGGTGTCGGCCTACATCCCGGGTGAGGGCCACAACCTGCAGGAGCACTCGATCGTGCTCGTCCGCGGCGGTCGTGTGAAGGACCTCCCGGGCTACCGCTACAAGATCATCCGCGGCGTCCTCGACGCTGCCGGCGTCCGCGACCGCAAGCAGGCCCGCAGCCGCTACGGCGCGAAGAAGGAGTCCTAAGCAATGCCCCGCAAGGGTCCCGCACCTCGGCGTGAGCTCCTGCCCGACCCCATCTACCGGTCGGTGCTCGTCACGCAGCTCACCAACAAGATCCTCCTCCGAGGCAAGCGCACCGTCGCCGAGCGCATCGTCTACGAAGCGCTCGACATCGTGAAGGACAAGAGCGGCGGCGACGCCCTCACCGTCCTCAAGCGTGCGGTCGAGAACACCAAGCCCCAGCTCGAGGTCAAGAGCCGGCGCGTCGGTGGTGCGACCTACCAGGTGCCGGTCGAGGTGCGCCCGCGCCGGGCGACCACCCTGTCGATCCGCTGGCTGGTCGGCTTCTCGCGGCAGCGCCGTGAGAAGACCATGGCCCAGCGCCTGGCCAACGAGCTGCTCGATGCCAGCAACGGCATCGGCGCCGCGGTGAAGCGGCGGGAAGACATGCACAAGATGGCCGAATCGAACAAGGCCTTCGCCCACTACCGCTGGTAGGTCGAGAGGCCGCCAGCGGATCCGGATGGGGCGCCCGAGCGGCGCCCCTTCTGATGTAACGGACTCCGCTGAACACCCGCTGACGAAGAGACGAACGAAGCGAACGAAGAGACATGCCGAACCGGGAATTCCCCCTCGCCCGTACCCGCAACATCGGGATCATGGCCCACATCGACGCGGGCAAGACCACGACGACCGAGCGGATCCTCTACTACACCGGCCGCAACTACAAGATCGGTGAGGTCCACGAAGGCGCCGCGACGATGGACTGGATGGTCCAGGAGCAGGAGCGCGGCATCACCATCACCTCCGCCGCCACCACCTGCCAGTGGAAGGACCACTGGATCAACATCATCGACACGCCGGGCCACGTCGACTTCACGATCGAGGTCGAGCGGTCGCTGCGCGTGCTCGACGGTGCCGTCGCGGTCTTCGACGCCGTCGCCGGCGTCGAGCCCCAGACCGAGACGGTCTGGCGTCAGGCGAACAAGTACAACGTGCCCCGCATCTGCTTCGTCAACAAGATGGACCGGATCGGTGCCGACTTCTTCCGCACCGTCGACATGATCCGCGACCGCCTCGACGCGACCGCCGCGGTCCTCCACGTGCCGATCGGCGCGGAGTCGTACTTCAAGGGCATGGTCGACCTGATCGGGATGAAGGCCCTCGTCTGGGACGAGAGCTCCGAGAAGGGCGAGAAGTGGGAGGTCGTCGACATCCCCGCCGATCTCGCCGACGAGGCCGAGCTGCGCCGCGGTGAGCTGATCGACGTCCTGTCGAACTTCGACGACGAGATCACGGAGAAGTACCTCGGTGAGGAGGAGATCACCGCCGACGACCTTCGTCGCGCCCTCCGCGCCTCGACGATCGCCGGTGACATCGTCCCCGTCCTCTGCGGCTCGGCGTTCAAGAACAAGGGCGTGCAGCCGATGCTCGACGCCATCGTCGACTTCCTCCCCTCGCCGGTCGACATCCCGGCCACGAAGGGCATGGACGTCAAGGGCATCGAGGAGCTCGAGCGCAAGGCCGACGACAAGGAGCCCTTCTCCGGTCTCGCCTTCAAGATCATGAGCGACCCCCACGTCGGCAAGCTCACCTACGTCCGCGTCTACTCCGGCACCCTCAACAAGGGCGATGCGGTCGTGAACTCGACGAAGGATCGCAAGGAGCGCATCGGCCGCATCCTCCAGATGCACGCCAACCACCGGGAAGACAAGGATGCGGCGTTCGCGGGCGACATCGTCGCCATCGTCGGTCTGAAGCAGACAACCACCGGCGACACGCTCTGCGACGAGAAGGCGCCGGTCATCCTCGAGTCGCTCGACTTCCCCGAGCCGGTCATTCACGTGGCGATCGAGCCGAAGACGAAGGACGCGCAGGACAAGCTCGGCAAGGCGCTGCAGGCCCTCGGCGACGAAGATCCGTCGTTCCAGGTCCACTCCGACGAGGAGACCGGTCAGACCGTCATCGGCGGCCAGGGCGAGCTCCACCTCGACGTCCTCGTCGACCGCATCAAGCGGGAGTTCAAGGTCGACGCCAACGTCGGCAAGCCGCAGGTGGCCTACCGCGAGACCGTCACGAAGAAGGCCGAGAAGGTCGAGGTCCGCTATGTCCGCCAGACCGGCGGTCGCGGTCAGTACGGCCACGTCGTCATCGACCTGGAGCCCACCGGCCCCGGTGGCGGCTACGAGTTCGTCGACAAGATCACCGGCGGCGTCATCCCAAAGGAGTACATCCCCTCGGTCGACGCCGGCATCCAGGACGCGCTGCAGTCCGGCGTGCTCGCCGGCTACCAGCTCGTCGACGTGCGTGCCACCTTGACGTTCGGCTCGTACCACGACGTCGACTCGTCGGAGATGGCGTTCAAGATCGCCGGTTCGATGGCGCTCAAGGAAGCGGCCCGCAAGGCAAACCCCGTGCTGCTCGAGCCGATCATGCGGGTCGAGGTCGTCACGCCCGAGGACTACATGGGCGACGTCATCGGCGACCTCAACAGCCGTCGAGGCAAGGTCGAGGGCATGGAGCAGCGAGGCAGCTCGCAGGTCATCCGGGCCCAGGTCCCCCTGTCACAGATGTTCGGTTACGTTACCGACCTCCGGTCGAAGACCCAGGGTCGTGCGACATCGACCATGCAGTTCCACAGCTATCAGCAGGTCCCCGAGTCGATCGCCAAGGAGATCATCGCTCGGGTCCGCGGCGAGTAATCCCTAGAGACTCGAGGAGCACCAAACTTCCATGGCCAAGGCCAAGTTCGAGCGTACGAAGCCCCACCTGAACATCGGGACGATGGGGCATATCGATCACGGTAAGACGACGCTTACTGCGGCGATCACGAAGACCTTGTCGGATCGTGTTGAGGGGAATGCGTTCTTCGCGTTCGATCAGATCGACAAGGCGCCGGAGGAGAAGCAGCGCGGTATCACGATCAACATCGCGCATGTGGAGTATCAGACGGCGAACCGGCATTACGCGCATGTGGATATGCCGGGTCACGCGGACTACATCAAGAACATGATCACCGGCGCGGCGCAGGTCGACGGTGCGATTCTGGTGGTGAGCGCGGCGGATGGTCCGATGCCGCAGACGCGTGAGCATGTGCTGCTGGCTCGCCAGGTGGGCGTTCCTTACATCGTGGTGGCGTTGAACAAGTCGGACACGGTGGATGACGAGGAGCTTCTCGATCTGGTGGAGCTCGAGGTTCGGGAGTTGTTGAACGAGTACGAGTTCCCGGGTGATGACGCTCCGGTTGTTCGTGTCAGCGCGCTGAAGGCCTTGGAGGGCGACAGCGAGTGGCAGGACAAGGTGATGGAGTTGATGGAGGCGTGTGACTCCTACATCCCGGAGCCGGAGCGCGATCTCGACAAGCCGTTCTTGATGCCGATCGAGGATGTGTTCTCGATCACCGGCCGCGGGACGGTGGTGACGGGCAAGGTGGAGCAGGGTGTGGTGCACACCGGCGACGAGGTGGAGATCGTTGGTATCCGCCCGACGCAGAAGACGACGTGCACGGGTGTCGAGATGTTCCGCAAGTTGCTCGATGAGGGGCGTGCGGGTGACAACATCGGCGCGCTTCTTCGTGGGACGAAGAAGGAGGAGGTCGAGCGCGGTCAGGTGTTGTGCAAGCCGGGTTCGATCACGCCGCACACCGAGTTCGAGGGCCAGATCTACGTTCTGAGCAAGGACGAGGGTGGCCGTCACAAGCCGTTCTTCAACAACTACCGGCCGCAGTTCTACTTCCGGACCACCGATGTCACGGGGAGCATCAAGCTGCCTGAGGGCACGGAGATGGTGATGCCGGGCGATCAGACGGCGATCACGGTGGAGTTGATCCAGCCGATCGCGATGGACGAGGGCCTGCGGTTCGCTATCCGTGAGGGTGGCCGCACGGTCGCCTCGGGCCGAGTCACCAAGATCCTCAAGTAAGAGAAGAGACGACGTAGCGATGGCGCAGAAGATCCGCATCCGGCTCAAGGCCTACGACCACGAGGTGCTCGACCAGTCGACGAAGAAGATCGTCGAGACCGTCCTGCGCACCAACGCCAAGGTGCGCGGCCCCGTGCCGCTGCCGACCGAGAAGCACCGCTACACGGTGATCCGGTCGCCCCACAAGTACAAGGACAGCCGCGAGCACTTCGAGATGCGGGTGCACAAGCGCCTCCTCGACATCGTGGAGCACACCCCCAAGACCGTCGACAGCCTGCAGCGCCTCGAGGTGCCCGCCGGCGTCGACATCGAGATCAAGATCCAGACCGCGTAGGTCCTTCGATCTCTCGCAGTCCTTCGACATCTGGAGGCGGTTCGTGGCGCCCGACGCCATCGACCGCCTCCAGAGTCGCGTTCGGCCTCCTGGCCGTTCTGCTCGTCGTCGACCAGGCGCGCTTCGTGCTCGGCTTCTCCCGTCACTGGATCAACGAGGACCAGACGCTGCTCTGGCACGCGGCCCGTGACCTCGGGGCCGGCCGCATCCTCCAGCCGTCGTTCTACGGCCAGGCGTACCTCACGACGTTCGAGGCGCTGCCGGCGGAGGTGCTGCGATGGTTCGGCGTGCCGCTCTGGACGGGCGTTCCGATCGCCACGGCGGCACTCGTCGTGGGGCCGTGGCTCGCTGTCGCGGCAGCCGCGTGGCACCGCCGTCGGTCGGGCGCCGCGGCGGCCGCACTCGCCCTCCCCGTCGTGATGCGGACGGAGTTCCTCGTGTCGGTCGAGTCGCCGGGCGGCAGGGGAGCGGGCATCGCAGCGGCCATGGTCGGCACGGCCCTCGTTGTCGCGTGGCCTGACCGGGTGCGTTCGGTGGCCGCCGGACTCGGCTTGCTCGCGCTGGGGGTCGTGTGGAACCCGACGTCGCTGGTGCTGGCCGCCGCTGTGGGTGCATGGGTGCTGGTGGAGCACCGGTCACGGCGGGTTGTCCTGGAGGCGGCGGTGGCGTCGCTTCCGGCTGCGGCGTGGTTCGCCTGGGCTCAACTGTTCGTTCGTGCACGACCCGACCACGACATCCACCGCGGCGCGTCCTTCGCACCAGACCTGACGGTGCTCCGAGCGACGCTCGGCGACATCGGCCGCTACGTCGATGTCGCCGCGCCGGAGCTGGCGCGTTCGTGGCTGGTGGTGGCGGCGGCGACAGCGGCCGTGTTCGCGTTGGCGATCGCCAGCCGCCGCGCCGCGCCCGTAGCGGCGGTGGCCGGGGTGGTGGGCGGGCTTGCGGTGATGCTCGCGGCGCCGAAGGCCCTCGACGGCACCGGGTCTCCGTGGCTCTCCTTCGGGCGGTACGTCCACCTGCTGCCCGTCGCGCTGTGGTTCGTCGTGACGGTTACGGTCGAGCCGCGGAGACGTTCGCTCGGTCTCGCAGCCGTGGGTGCGGCCGTGGTCGTGTCGGCGGCGACGTTCACCGTGCGGGCCGTCACGTTCGACGAGCGGACGAGTGCGATCGCCGCGATCGGGCGCGCCACCGCAGGCGCGCCGGTCACGCCTGTCGCCGAGACCCTTGCGCGTTGCGACACCATCGACGACCTCGACGTGCCGGTCGTCGTCTTCCGCTACGACCGCACCGGCGCGTACGCGTGCGGAGCCCTCGCCTACGACCGGCAGCGGACGCTGTTCCCGGCCTACGACCGGCGGACGTGGCTGCTGCACGACGAGTCCACCCGGCGGCGCACCGCGTTCGCGTTCACCGAAGCCGACGGCGAGGTGTGCGCACGGCTGCCGGCGGAGGCCTCCGCGATTGTCATGTGCGATGCGGGTGGGCGGATCGGCATCGTGCGAGGCGAGAATCTCGACGTGCTCTCGACGTGGCGAGCGGCGGGCGAGGACGTTCGGGAGTTCGAGCAACCGGAGCGGCCGTGACCGTCCGCATCCCGCACGACGCGCTCGTGGTGCTCGTCGGCCCGGTCGCGTCGGGGAAGTCGACCTGGGCCGGGCGCCACTTCCCGAACCACGTCGTGTCGTCCGACGCGCTCCGGGCGGTCGTGGGGGAGGGCGAGCACGACCAGCGTGCGTCGAAGGACGCGTTCGCGGTGCTCGAAGACGTGCTCGACCGCCGCCTCCGTCGCGGGCTCCTGACCGTCGTCGACTCGCTCGCTCTCGATCCGAAGCAGCGCGCCGCGTACCGGAAGGTGGCGAAGAAGCACGGGCGGCCGTGCATCGCCGTCGCCTTCGACACGCCGGCCGAGGAGTGCCGTCGCCGAAATCGCGAACGGGCGCGCCGAGTGCCGGCCAGCGTGGTGAACGCGCAACTCGAGCGGTGGCCTCACACGCTCGAGGTGCTGCCCGAGGGTGCGTTCGACGTGATCCACGTCCTGACCGGTGCCGTCGATGTACCGGTGCGCGTCGTCCCGACGGGATGGCAGCTGGCCGGGTCGGCCGCCGATCGCCAATCGAAGGAGCCCACCACGATGAAGTTCGGACTGCAGATCCCTCGCTTCGCCTTCGACGGTGGACCGGGCGAGCTCGGCCATCACCTCGAACACGTTGCGAAGCGAGCCGAGGAGATCGGGTTCTCGAGCCTCTGGGTGATGGACCACTTCCTCCAGATCCCGCAGGCGGGGCGGGAGTGGGAGGACATGCTCGACAGCTACACCACCCTGTCGTTCCTGGCCGCTCACACCCGGCGCGTCAGCCTCGGTGCCCTGGTGACGGGCGTGACGTACCGGAACGTCGCGCACCTGGCGAAGATCGTGGCGACGCTCGACGTGCTCTCGCGTGGTCGAGCCGTGTGCGGCATCGGCGCCGCCTGGTTCCAGCGGGAGCACGAGGTATACGGCTGGGACTTCCCGCCGCTGCGTGAGCGCTTCGAGCTCCTCGAGGACGCGCTGCAGCTCCTCCCCCTCATGTGGGCGTCGGGTTCGCCGTCGTTCGACGGACGCCACGTGAAGGTGCCGGAGGCCATCTGCTACCCGCGGCCGCTTCAGGACAACGTCCCGATCCTCGTCGGTGGATCAGGCGAGAGGAAGACGCTCCGCCTCGTCGCGCAGTACGCGGACGCGTGCAACCTCTTCGGCGACCCCGCAACGGTGCGCCACAAGATCGACGTCCTCCGCCAGCACTGCCGCGATCTCCACCGCGATCCGTCGACGATCGAGGTCACGCACCTGTCGTCCGCAACGATCGTCGGCGAGCGGCACGACCTCACACCAGCCGAGGTCGGACGGATGAACGCGGGAACGGCCGAGGATCAGATCGGTCGCTTCCGCGACCTGGCCGATGCCGGCGTGCAGCACGCGATCGTCAACGTGCCGACGATGCGCACCGCAGACGACCTCGACGCGTTCGCTCCCGTCGTCGCGGCGTTCGCGACCGCCTAGCCCTTGTTGTTGCGAGGCTTCTTCGGACCCTGCGTCGGACCGCCGGTGGTGCCGTTGAGCGTCCCCGCGATCCACGACTCGATGCCCGGGTTGTTGAGCTCGCTGTAGACGCCGGGGAACTCCGGGATCGCGCAGCTGGTCCCGTAGCTCACGACCCCGATCTGGATCCGCTCGCCGTTCTTGACGCCCCACAGCGGGCCACCGCTGTCGCCCTGGCAGGAGTCCTTCAGCAACTCCTCGGCGCACACGCCCGTCGGGGCGTCGAACCCGATGTTGGTCTGGCCGCACTCGGCGTCACCGACGACCTTCAACTCCGCCGAACGCAGATCGTCGGTCGCGAAGAGTCCGAGCGTCGGGAACCGGTCGCCCCAGCCCGCGACGGTGACACGGGTCCCCGGGATCTCCAGGTCGTCGTCGGCAGCAGCGGCCAGGCGGATCGTTGGAGCCGACGTGGCTCGAGCGAGCTTCAGCAGGGCCACGTCGTTGGCCATCGCCGAGCTGTCGTACTTCGGATGGACACGGATCTCGGCGACCGGTATCTCCTCGCCCTTCGAGGTATCGGACAGCCGGGTCCGGCCTACGACGACCTGCAGCGGCTCCTTGTCGAGCTTGTGGCCATCGACGCAATGCGCGGCCGTCAGCACCCATCCGGACGCGACGACGCTGCCGCCACAGAAGGCGAAGTCATCCGACTGGTACTGCAGCGACGCCATGAACGGGAACTCGCCGTCGGCCGCGGAGGTGCCGTTGACCACCGCCTTCGCAGGAGCGAACCCGGCGAGACCGGCGAGGGCGGACACGGCGGCGACAGCAAGGGCGCGAAGACGCATCCGTCTAGCTTCCGCCTGAACGGCGGCAACTCCTGCTCAGACGGGCACGGCCAGCGCCCTCGCGGTCTTGTAGTCGGCCTTGCCGTTGGGAGCGCGAGGCACGGTCGCCACGACCACGACGTCCTTCGGTGCCTTGTACGCCGCCAGCTTCGATCTGGCGTGGGCGATCAGATCGGCCGGCGCGACCTCCGCGCCATCACGGGCCGACACCACGGCGACGATCCGGCTTCCGAAGCGTTCATCGGGGACCCCGACCACGAGGCAGTCGTCGATCACACCGTGGGTCTTCAGCACCTCCTCGACCTCCTCGGCGAAGACCTTCTCGCCTCCGGTGTTGATCACCTGCGAGCCGCGGCCGAGGAGGGTGATCGTGCCGTCGGCCTCGACGGTTGCGTAGTCGCCCGGGATCGTCCAGCGCGTGCCGTCGATCTCGCGAATCGTGCGAGCGGTCTTCTCCGGGTCCTTGTAGTAGCCGAGCGTCGGCGTCTCCGCGACGGCGAGCATCCCGATCTCGCCGCTGCCGGGCTCGACCACGCGATCGTCGTCGGTGAAGACCTTCGTCGTCGGCGTCATCGCGAACTTCGCGGTATCGGTTCGCACGTCCTTCGTGAACACCGACTGCGCCATCGACGCCTCGGTCGACGCCATGAAATCGACGATCAGCAGCTGAGGCATGTGCTCGACGAGCGCCTCCTTCACCTCCTTGGAGAACATCGCGCCGGCCGACGTGATGCACTTCATCGACGACAGGTCGCGACCCGGCTTCTCCTCGAGCGCCCTCACCATCGGACGAGCGAAGGGATCGCCGACGACCGTGATCGCGTGGACGCCCTCGCGCTCGACCGTGTCCCAGACCTCGTGCGGATCGAACGTGCGACCGTCGACGAGGATCAACGTGCCGCCGGCGTTGAGCACCCAGTTCGCTGCGGCGATCCCGGTGCCGTGCATCAGCGGGGGCGGCGACATCACGCGCGGTCGAGAGTCGGTCGCCGCCTGCTCTGCCGCCACCGTCGCCACCGTCTCTGGGGTGAGCGCAGGCAGCTGGAGCAGCGTCGGCAGTCCGGCGTGAGCCGCGGCGATGCCAGGCCCCATGCGCGACATGACGCCCTTCGGCATGCCCGTGGTGCCACCGGTGTAGGTCATGGTCACGTCGTCGGCCGACCGCTCGATCCGGGGCGCCGGCCCGGTCGACGCGATGACATCCTCGTAGCGCTCTGCTCCTTCGAGGTGAGCGTCGTCGTCGGCGACCTCGATCCACCGCCTCACGTTCGGCAGGCGATCGCGCACTCGTCCGATGCGATCGCCGAGCGACGAGTGGAACACGACGACGAGGCTCTCGGAGTTGTCGACGAGGTAGAGCAGCTCGTCGTCGAGGTACCGGTAGTTCACGTTCACCGGGATGCCACGGAGCTTGAACGCGGCGAAGTACGTCTCCATGTACTCCGGCGAGTTGTAGAGGTAGAGCGCGACCTTCCCGGCGCTGCCGGGTTCGGCCGGGTCGCCCGGGCCGACGCCGGCCTCGGCGAACGCGCCGGCGAGTCGAGCCGCTCGCGCCTCGAAGTCGCCCCATGTGCGCCTGCGGGCCTGCTGGACGATCGCATCGGCGTCGGGGATCGCGTCGGCGACGGTCTCCCAGATCGAGGCGTTGTGGGCTTCCATCCTGCGTATCGTGCTGCACGTGCCGCTCACCGTCTACGGCGACTTCAACTGCCCCTTCAGCGCCCTCGCCAGCCATCGCATCGATCTCCTGGTCGGGCGCGGCATCGCCGAGGTCGAGTTCCGCGCTGTCGAGCACGCGGCCGACATCCCGCTCGACGGGCGTGCCGTCGTCGCCCGCGTGCGGGACGACCTGCAGTCCGAGGTCGACGAGGTGCTCGCCCTCGTCACCGCGTTCGACGGTGAGTTCACGCTGCGCGTGCCCGAGGTCCTTCCGAACACTTCGACGATGTGCCGCTCGTACGCCGGCACGCCAACTGCGGAGATGCGACGCCAGCTGTTCGCTGCGGTGTGGTCCGACGGAGCGGCCGCCGCGGTGTTCGCCGGTGACGAGGGCGCTGAGCGGCAGGCCGAGTGGCAGGCGGAGTTCGACTCGTGGGACAAGAAGATCGTCCCGTCGGTCGTGCTCGACGACGGCTACGTGTCTCGGGGCCTCGGCGGCCTGAAGCGGTTGGCGGAGATGCTCGAGGGCTGAGAATCCGCGTCCTGGCTCAGCGCCACCGTGGCGAACGCGATGAACGAGGCGAGGAGCGCGAGGAGCAACGGCGTCTGCGCGATCCGGATGAGCGCGGCGCCGAGCCGGGGGACGTGCAGCAACTGCACGCCGGTGACGTCGTCGTCGGTCGGGTGCCAAGGGTCGGCCGCGTCGCGGTTGTCGCCCTGGAGGACGTACCTGCCGTCGGCGACCGCCGTGACGCGATGGATGATGCGGGCCTGGTGCCCTTCCACGGCGAACGCAACGACGTCGCCGACGTCGTAAGCCTTTTTCGCTCGAGTCACCACGAGGTCGCCGGGACGGAACGTCGGGAGCATCGAATCGCCGCGCACGAAGACGTACTCGGTGCCGCCGCCGAGGGCGGGTGGCCGCAAGTATGCGAACCACCCGCCCACGATCAGCAGCAGCGCCATCCAGCTGAGAAGGTTGGCGCTACGCCTCATTACTGCTGGAGGTCGACCGTCTCGCCACCGAGGAAGGTGACGGTGACGCCCGTGATCTCGGCCGGATCGACCTCGGTTCCGAGATCCACGTCGATCCAGGTGTCGTTGTCAGCCAGTTCGGCAATGTCGACGACGACGGGCGGCGGCGTCACGGGCTGCTGCGGGCCCGTCACCTTGATGTACATCTGCGCGCCGTCGCACGCGTTGGCGATGTCCGACACCTTGACCTTGTCGACGAAACCTGCCCCACCGAGGTAGCTGGTGGTGACCGTGGCGTCGCACGAGGTCACGGTCTCACTGCCGCTCCCGAGCTGGCTCGTCTTGACGTTCAGCCCGGCGGCGAGGCCGAAGACGGCGCCGAACACCGCGGTCCCGGCGAGTGCGCCGGTGGCGATGCGCTTCTTGATTCCCATTGCTGTTCTTCCTTTCGGTAGCCCGGCTGACCTCTCGGCCCCGTGGCTTTGCGTCCCCGCCTTCCGACGGGTTTGCCTTTGTCGAGGTGCCCGGGGTTCCGAGCACGAGAGAGGAACTCGGCCGCTCCGAGGCTCGCTCGGAGCGTTCCACCGCTCTATGCGCAGCCGTTGTCCGTCCGTCGACTTCGCACCCTCTGAACGATGTTGCGGTAACAGCAGTTGCCGTCCGGAATGTGTCCGTACGCGAAGACTCGACGAACTGGAGTGCCCCAGACGCAACCGGTTGCGTTGATCGCACTCCGGAACGAGGAGAGCCCTGCCGCCGGGCCGGATCGAGTGTCTAGAGAACGCGCAGCGCGTCGACGACGTCGCGTTCGCGACGGGTGAGCGCGTGGAGGACGGCGGCGTCGCCGTGACGTGCGCGCGCGACGCCGACGAGCACGGCGATCGCCAGCGTCGTGGCCGCCTCGGGAAGCTCCGGCGGTTCGACGCCGACGGAGAGCGCGAGGTCTTCGGTGTGCACGGTGAGCTCGATCAGCCGCGTCTTCAGGTACTCGTCGATGGGCAACGAACGGCCGAAGGCGAGCACCCGCGTCGCAGGATCGACCTCGGGCAGGCGCGAACGGAGCCGGTCGAGCGCGTTCGACACGTCGAGGTACAACCGGGCCCACCCGCCCGCAGCGGTCTCCTCGCCTCTCGATCGAACGCCGACGTTCAGCTCGCTGTTCACGTCGTCGACTCCCGCCAGCTCGGCGTAGTACTGCACCGCGCTGATGGGTGGAGCGTCGGGCTGGGGCATGTCGAGGAACCACTCGACCTGCAGGATCGACCGCGCCAGATGACCGGCGAGGCCGCGCACCGGGAACTCCGGCAGCACGCTCTCTTCGCCCCACCGCTCACCCGCCTCGCGCCGTCCGATCAGCTCGGCGGCGACGGATGCGGCGTCGAGGTACGCAGAGCGGATGTCCACCGTGGTCAGTCCTTCCCGTGGACCCAGCGGTCGAAGGCCCACGTGAGATCCTGCCCCGCTGCCTCCGACAGCACGTACTTGAGGTCGTCGGTCGACAGGAAGCCGCCCCGGCGTTCCAGGTACACCCCGCGCATCACCTCGATCAGAGCGTCCGGTCCGCCCAGCAGATCCGCGACACCGGCGAAGAACCGCGGGCCGGCGGTGTACGACTCGCGCGGCGTGTAGCGGTCGAAAGGTCCGGGCGGGCGCAACATCACCGATGGTTCGTCTCGGTCGAACGCCTGAGCGAAGCGGCGCTCGCGAGGCGGGCCCGCGGTGTACCAGACGCAGAACGCCTCGTCGATCCACCCGTCGTTCGCTGTGGCCGGCTTGACGCCCCGCCCGAACCACGAGTGGAACACTTCGTGCTCGAGCGCGCCGACCGACGACGTCGTCGCGCCGTCGTACTCCATCCCCCGCGTCGTTCCCCACACGTAGGCGAGGAAGGAGTCCCCGAACGCGTACTCGCCGAACACCTCGTTGTTGGAGTCGAGGAACTCCCGGATCATCGAGTGGCACTGACCGAGGTCGATCTCCGGCCCGGCGAGCTTGCAGACGGTGATCCCGCCGGCCTCCTCCACCTCGACCCGCGACTCGGGCGCGATCACCAGCATCGGTGAGAGCGACGTGAACGACGCGGGGTACTCGACCCCGTTCGAGGTGTACGTGCCGTTCGCGAACACCGCGTGGGGGAGCGACGTCCCACTGATCTCCAGGTTCACCGTCAGCGCGAACCGGTCGTGGCACAGCGGTGCCGGGATCCACGACTCGAGATAGCGCCCCGGGTGGAGGTCGCTCATCCAGAGGTCGAAGATCACCCCGGGAGCGTTGGTCGTCCACCCGATCGGGAGCGGATCGGTCGTGCGAGGCAGGTCGAGGGCGTACCGGAGGACGAGCTCGTGCTCGCCCGGGCCGCTCATCCAGTCGAGGCGCATCGGCACCTCGCGGACGTCGTCCGGCGTGGGCGCGAGGTTCGCCACGTCGAGGCGCGAACCGTCGAGCTCGGCCGACTCGATCTCCTGGCGGAGGTCGAACACGCCGCCTCGATCCGACTGGGTGAACCGCATCACCGTCTCGGCTCGGGCCACACCTACGCGACAATCGAACGACAGCGTCGCCTCTACCGCAGTGACGTCCACGGCCGTTGGAAGTTAGTGGGCGTCTCCTGTAGAGTTGTCCGGTCCCGCTTCCGGGTGGGTCCACGTTCCACGAAGCACCCCTGCAACCGACGTCTGTGAGCGCCCAGCTTCGGGGACCTCACAGCAATCAAGAATCTGCGCTCCGCGCCGGGCTTCCGGGCGGAGCGTCTGCGTGTCAACCCGGTGCCGATCAGGGCACCGGGAGGCTACGAGCAAGAGAGAACTGCTCCAATGGCATCGAAAGCGATCGTCGGCGAGAAGGTCGGCATGACACAGGTCTGGGACGACCAGAACCGGGCGATCCCGGTGACGGTCGTCCGCGTCACGCCTGTGCGGGTCGTTCAGGTCAAGACTCCCGAGACCGACGGCTACTCCGCCGTCCAGGTCACCTACGGCACCCAGAAGCCCCAGCGCCTCACGAAGCCCGAGGCCGGTCACTTCGCCAAGGCTGGCGTCGATCCCGGCAAGGGTCTCGTCGAGCTGCGCCTCGACAGCATCGACGGCCACACCATCGGCCAGGAGCTCGGCGCTGACGTGTTCGCCAAGGGCGAGAAGGTCGACGTCACCGGCGTCAGCCGTGGCCGCGGCTTCGCGGGCGGCATGAAGCGGCACGGGTTCAAGGGCCAGGGCGCCTCGCACGGCAACCACAAGAAGCATCGGGCGCCCGGCTCGATCGGCGCCTGCGCCACCCCGGCTCGCGTGTTCAAGGGCACCCGGATGGCCGGCCAGATGGGCGCCGACAAGGTCACGACCCTGAACCTCGAGGTCGTCGAGGCCGACGCGGAACGCTCGCTGCTCCTGCTGAAGGGCGCCGTTCCCGGTCCTCGCGGTGGCCTGGTCCTCATCCGCAACGCCGTGAAGGGCGGTACGAAGGCATGACATCGATCGACATCCGCACCCGCGCCGGCGGCAACGCCGGCACCGCCGAGCTCGACGACGCCATCTTCGGCATCCAGCCCAACGTCCCGGTGATGCACCAGGTCGTCACCGCGCAGCTCGCTGCTGCTCGCGCCGGCACCCAGAGCACCAAGACCCGCGCCGAGGTGTCGGGCGGCGGTGCGAAGCCTTGGCGCCAGAAGGGCACCGGCCGTGCGCGCCAGGGCTCGACCCGCGCGCCGCACTGGGCAGGCGGTGGCGTCGCCCTTGGGCCGAAGCCGCGCAAGTACACCCAGAAGACCCCGAAGAAGATGATCCAGCTCGCGCTTCGCTCGGCCCTGTCCGATCGCGCGGCCGACAACAAGGTCGTCGTCATCGATCAGTGGGGCTGGGAAGCACCGTCGACCAAGAACGCGATCGCTGCGCTCGACGTGCTCGGCCTGACCGAGGGCCGCGTGCTCGTCGTGCTGAGCCGCGACGACGAGATCGCCTACAAGTCGTTCCGCAACCTCGACAACGTGCAGTGCATCCTCGCCGGCGAGCTCAACGCCTACGACGTGCTCGTCAACGACTGGATCGTGTTCACCCAGGAGACGCTCCCGACGTCCACCAAGAAGGAACAGGAGGCGTCGGCGTGAAGGATCCGCGCGACATCCTCATCAAGCCTGTCGTCTCGGAGAAGTCGTACGCGCTTCTCGACGAGGGCGTCTACACGTTCATCGTCCACCCGGACTCGAACAAGACCGAGATCCGCCAGGCCGTCGAGTCGATCTTCGGCGTGCGGGTCACCAACGTCAACACGCTGAACCGCAAGGGCAAGAAGAAGCGCCGCGGTCGGTGGATTGGCACCCGTTCCGACACCAAGCGGGCGATCGTCACCCTTGCCGAGGGTGAGCGCATCGACCTGTTCGAGGGATAAGAGATGCCGCTTCGCAAGCGCAAGCCCACGAGCCCCGGCCGTCGCTTCCAGACCGTCTCCGACTTCTCGGAGATCACGAAGGACAAGCCGGAGAAGAGCCTCCTCGCTCCGAAGCCGGGCACCGGTGGCCGCAACAACAACGGCCGCAAGACGGCCCGCCACAAGGGCGGCGGCCACAAGCAGCAGTACCGGGTCATCGACTTCCGGCGGACGAAGGACGGCGTGCCGGCCAAGGTCGCCGCGATCGAGTACGACCCCAACCGCAACGCGCGCATCGCGCTGCTGCACTACGCCGACGGCGAGAAGCGCTACATCCTCGCCCCGCGCAACGTGCGGGTCGGCGACATGCTGCAGAGCGGTCAGGGCGCCGAGATCCGTCCCGGCAACGCGCTGCCGCTTCGCTACATCCCCGTCGGTACGACGGTGCACAACGTCGAGATCCGTCCCGGTGCGGGCGGCAAGATCGCCCGTGGCGCCGGCTCGAGCGTGCAGCTGATCGCGAAGGAGGGCGACTACGCCACCCTGCGACTGCCGTCGACCGAGATGCGCCGGGTGCCGATCGACTGCCGCGGAACCGTCGGCGAGGTCGGGAACGCCGAGGCCGACCTGGTGAAGATCGGCAAGGCCGGTCGCAACCGCTGGAAGGGCGTCAAGCCGCAGACCCGTGGCGTCGCCATGAACCCCGTCGACCACCCCCTCGGTGGTGGCGAGGGGAAGACCTCGGGTGGACGGCACCCCGTGTCGCCGTGGGGCAAGCCGGAAGGCCGCACCCGCCGCCACAAGAAGGAATCGAGCCAGTTGATCATCCGCCGTCGCCGGACGCGCGGTGAGCGGAGGTAATCGCTGATGCCGCGCAGTCTGAAGAAAGGCCCGTTCGTCGACGACCACCTCCTGAAGAAGGTCGACGATCTGAACACGAAGGGCGAGAAGCGAGTGATCAAGACCTGGTCGCGCCGCTCCACGATCATCCCCGACATGGTCGGCCACACCATCGCCGTCCATGACGGCCGCAAGCACGTGCCCGTCTACATCACCGAGTCGATGGTCGGTCACAAGCTGGGCGAGTTCGCGCCCACCCGCACGTTCCGGTTCCACGCCGGCCAGGAGAAGGCGGGGCGTCGCTGATGGCGAACGGTTCCGGTGTCAAGACCAACGAGCGCGAGGGCACCCGCGCGCAGGCGAAGTACATCCGCATCTCGGCCTACAAGGTGCGTGAGGTGCTCGACCTGATCCGTGGTGAGCACGTCCAGCGCGCAGCGGAGATCCTCCGCTTCACCCAGCGCGACGCCGCGCACGTGGTCGGCAAGGTCCTCGCCTCGGCCGTGGCCAACGCGGAGAACAACGACGGGCTCGATCCCGACGATCTCTACGTGTCGACGGCCTACGCCGACGAGGGCGTCACGCTCAAGCGGTTCCGTCCCCGTGCCCGTGGGCGCGCCGGCCGGATCCGCAAGCGCACGTGCCACGTCACGATCATCGTCAGCCGCATGCCGGAGGAGGAGCTCCGCCGGTTCCGCGCGAAGCAGCAGGCCGAGGCGACGGCTCGCCGCGCCCGCCGCGTCGCCGGTGGCCGCGCCGCCGGCGGTGCCGAGGCATCGGGCGGTGGCGACCAGGGCCGCGGCGGCCGCTTCCGCCGCAACCGCCGCGGTGGCGAGCAGGCAGCTGCCCCGACCACGGATGAGCAGGTCGAGACCGAAGAGCTGATCGAAGACGAGCAGGCGGCTGACGTCGCCGAGGAGATCGTCGACGACGCGGCCGCAGTCGACGTCGCGGAGAACAGCTCGGGTCCCGGCGAGGGTGACTCGTCGGCCGACGCTGGTGAGAGCACCGACGAGCCCGCGGAGGGTTCGGACGAAGCAGCCCCCGATGAGGGCGCAGATCGCCCCGAGGGGGAGGAGAAGTAATGGGTCAGAAGGTCAATCCGTACGGTTTCCGGCTCGGAGCCAACCGCGAGTTCACGTGGAAGTCGCGCTGGTTCAACGACGACGCCTATCAGGACTGGGTGGTCGAGGACTGGAAGATCCGCAACTACCTGATGAGCCAGCTCGAGCGAGCGGCCGTCAGCCGGATCGAGATCGAGCGCACCCGTGACCGCGTCCGCATCGACGTGCACACCGCGCGTCCCGGCATCGTCATCGGTCGTCGCGGTGCCGAGGCCGACCGCCTCCGCACCCACCTCGCCAAGCTCACCGGGAACCCGAAGGTTCAGCTCAACATCCAGGAGATCAAGCAGCCGGAGCTCGACGCCGCCCTCGTGGCCCAGTCGATCGCCGACCAGCTCTCCGGCCGCGTCAGCTTCCGCCGCGCCATGAAGCGAGCGGTCCAGACGGTGCTCAAGGCCGGAGGCGACGGCATCCGGGTCCAGTGCTCCGGCCGCCTCGGCGGCTCTGAGATGAGCCGCAAGGAGTTCTACCGCGAGGGCCGTGTGCCGCTGCACACGCTCCGGGCCGACATCGACTACGGCTTCCGCGAGGCGCGCACGCCTCAGGGCCGCATCGGCGTGAAGGTGTGGATCTACAAGGGCGACATCCTCCCGTACGCGGTGTCGTCCGACGACAAGGTCCTCCGCGAAGCCGAGATGGCCACCGGCGGCACCTCCGGCGGCGGCGCCCGTCCGCGCCGCGTCATCTCCAGCGGTGGCACTCGCCGCCGCGCCCCGGGCGAGGGCGAGGCGCCGAACGGCGGTGCGCCGACCACGCCTCCTTCGGGTGACGACGGCGGTGTGGAGAACAACGCCCCCATCGTGAAGGAAGCCGATCCCGAGCTCGAGCGCCTCCTCGCCGAGGAGGAAGACATCGAGCGCCGCACTCGTGACCACCACGAGGCGCCGCACTTCCGGAAGGACGCTGAGTAGCCATGCTCATGCCCCGCAAGGTCAAGCACCGCAAGCAGCAGCGCGGTCGCCTCAAGGGTGAGGCCAAGGGCGGCACCACGGTGTCGTTCGGCGAGTACGGCATCCAGGCCCTCGAGCCGGGCTGGATCACCGCCCGCCAGATCGAGGCCGCCCGTATCGCGATGACCCGCCACATCCGCCGAGGCGGCAAGGTCTGGATCCGGGTCTTCCCGGACAAGCCGATCACCCAGAAGCCGGCCGAGACCCGCATGGGTTCGGGCAAGGGCAACCCCGAGAAGTGGGTCGCCGTGGTCAAGCCGGGCCGGATCATGTTCGAGCTCTCGTATCCGAACCGCGACATCGCCAAGGCCGCCATGGAGCGCGCCATCCAGAAGCTCCCGATCAAGGCGAAGTTCGTCGAGCGGGTGCAGCAGGAAGGGGTCGAGGTCTGATGCCGAACAAGGCAGCCGACGACATCCGCGAGCTCGCCGACTCCGAGCTGGAGAGCCGCCTCTCCGAGGCCAAGCAGGAGCTGTTCAACCTGCGGTTCCAGCTGGTCACCGGTCAGCTCGACAACACCGCGCGGATCGGCCAGATCAAGAAGCAGGTCGCCCGCATCGAGACCATCCTCCGCCAGCGCGAGATCGCCGCTGCGGAGGCCCAGGAGCAGCAGTCGTGAGCGAGCAGAGCGAAAGCACAACCGAGGCACAGGCCGAGGGCGCCGAGAAGCGGGCCAACGGCCGCAAGGTGCGTGAGGGCATCGTCACCTCCAACAAGATGGAGAAGACGGCGGTCGTCACCGTCACCGAGCGCGTGCGCCATCCGAGGTACTTCAAGACCGTTCAGCGCACGAAGAAGCTCCACGTGCACGACGAGAACAACGACCTGCGGGTCGGCGATCGCGTCCGTGTCCAGGAGACCCGCCCGCTGTCGAAGCTGAAGCGCTGGCGGCTCCTCGAGGTCGTGGAGCGGGCTCGATGATCCAACAGGAATCGCGCCTGCGCGTCGCCGACAACTCCGGCGCCCGCGAGGTCCTCTGCATCAAGGTGCTCGGCGGCTCCGGCCGTCGCTACGCCTCCATCGGCGACGTGTTCGTCGCCACCGTCAAGGACGCCATCCCGGGCGCCGCGGTCAAGAAGGGCGACGTCGTGAAGTGCGTCGTCGTCCGTGTGGCCAAGGAGAAGCGCCGTCCGGACGGGTCCTACATCAAGTTCGACGAGAACGCCGCTGTGCTCATCAACGACCAGATGCAGCCCCGCGGCACCCGCATCTTCGGCCCCGTCGGCCGCGAGCTCCGCGACAAGCGGTTCATGCGGATCGTCTCCCTCGCCCCCGAGGTGCTCTGACCATGAGTGGAATGAAGATCAAGAAGGGTGACCGCGTCCGCGTCCTCACGGGCAAGGACCGCGGCAAGGAGGGCGAGGTCATGCGCGCCCTTCCCGAGGCCGGCAAGGTGATCGTCGACGGCGTCAACGTCGCGAAGAAGCACCAGCGGGCGACCCGTCAGGCGCAGCAGGGCGGGATCATCGACAAGGACATGCCGATCCCGGTATCCAACGTCGCGATCGTCTGCCCGACCGACGGCCCCACCCGCGTCGGCTATCGCTTCGACGACAAGGGCAACAAGATCCGCATCTGCAAGAAGTGCAAGGGCGACCTATGAGCGACACCGCCACCGCCGGCACGAACGTGCGCGCGGAGAAGCCGCGCCTCAAGGCGAAGTACGACGACGAGATCCGCGACCAGCTCAAGGAGTCGCTCGGCCTCTCCAACATCATGGAGGTGCCGCGGCTCGAGAAGATCGTGATCAACATGGGGGTCGGCCGCGCGACCCAGCAGCCCTCGCTGCTCGAGAACGCGGTCAAGGACCTCACCCAGATCACGGGTCAGAAGCCGCTCACCACCCGGGCCCGTACGTCGATCGCGGGCTTCAAGCTCCGCGAAGGGAACGCCATCGGCGCGAAGGTGACCCTCCGGGGCGACCGGGCGTGGGAGTTCCTCGACCGCCTCGTGTCGATCGCGATCCCCCGCATCCGTGACTTCCGTGGCCTGCCGGCGCACAGCTTCGATGGCCAGGGCAACTACACGTTCGGCGTCACCGAGCAGCTGATCTTCCCGGAGATCGACTACGACAAGATCGACCAGCCGCGAGGCATGGACATCTCGATCGTCACGACGGCGCGCACCAACGCCGAGGGCAAGGCGTTCCTCGATGCGTTCGGGTTCCCGTTCAAGAAGGAAGGCGACGAGGGCTACATGGCCGTCGCCCCGAAGAAGCAGAAGCGCCGCGGACCCGGTCGTGGTCCTGCAGGCAAGGGTGCACCCGCCAAGGCGAAGAAGGGCAAGAAGTAATGGCGAAGAAGGCTCTGATCGAGAAGCAGCAGCGCAAGCCGAAGTTCAAGGTGCGCGCGTACTCACGCTGCCGCCGTTGCGGCCGTCCGCACTCCGTCTACCGCAAGTTCGGCCTCTGCCGCGTGTGCCTTCGCGAGATGGTGCACGCCGGCGAGATCCCGGGCGTCACGAAGGCGTCCTGGTAGGGGAGGGGATCGAACGATGACGATGACCGATCCCATCGCGGACATGCTCACCCGCATCCGCAACGCGAACGTCGCGATGCACGACGAGGTGCTCATGCCGTCGTCGAAGCTGAAGGAGGCGCTCGCCGCCATCCTCAAGCGCGAGGGCTACATCGAAGACTTCTCGGCCGCCGACAACGAGGGCCGGCCGGGCCGCACCCTCACCATCACCATGAAGTACAGCCCCGAGCGGTCGCGCACCATCTCCGGCATCACCCGCGTGTCGAAGCCCGGCCTGCGCGTCTACGCCAAGGCCGACCGCCTGCCCCGAGTCCTCGGTGGTCTCGGCGTCGCCGTGGTGTCGACCAGCCAGGGGCTCATGACCGACAAGGAGGCCCGCCAGTCGCGCGTCGGCGGCGAGGTCCTCTGTTACGTCTGGTAAGGCGAAAGCGAACCCATGTCCCGAATCGGTAAGGCTCCCATCCCCGTCCCCTCCGGCGTCGAAGTCACGCTGTCGGGCCGCCGCGTCTCGGTGAAGGGCCCGCAGGGCACGCTCGAGCGTGAGCTGCCCGGCGAGATCGAGGTCGTCCAGGAAGACGGATCGCTGCTCGTGCAGCGCCCGAACGACGAGCGCCAGAACCGCGCGCTCCACGGGCTCACCCGCAGCCTCGTGAACAACATGGTCGTCGGCGTCACCGCCGGCTTCGTCAAGGAGCTCGAGATCGTCGGCGTCGGCTACCGCGCCGCTGCCTCGGGCCCGAACCGCCTCGAGCTCGCCCTCGGCTTCAGCCATCCCGTGGTGGTCGACGCGCCGGCCGGCATCACGTTCGAGACGCCCCAACCCACTCGCATCATCGTGCGCGGGATCGACAAGGAACTCGTCGGTCAGGTCGCGGCCAACATCCGGAAGATCCGCAAGCCCGAGCCTTACAAGGGCAAGGGCGTGCGGTACGCGGGCGAGGTCGTGCAGCGCAAGTCCGGAAAGGCCGCCAAGTAGTCATGAGTTTTTCCGCGAAGGACAAGCAGGTCGCCAAGGCCCGCCGCCACTACCGGGTGCGCAAGAAGGTGCAGGGGTCGGCGGAGCGTCCGCGCCTCGCCGTGTTCCGTTCGAACAAGCACATCGTCGCCCAGGTGATCGACGACCGCGCGGGCCGCACACTCGCCGCGGCCTCGACCCTCGAGAAGGACCTCGCGAGCGGCGCCACCGGGAACCGCGCCGCGGCCGAGACGGTCGGTCGTCTCGTCGCGGAGCGCGCCAAGGCCGCCGGCGTCACCAAGGTCGTCTTCGACCGCGGCGGGCACATCTACCACGGTCGGATCGCGGCGCTCGCCGACGCGGCCCGCAACGCAGGACTGGAGTTCTAACGATGGCAATGCGTGAAGAGCGCGGCGGTCGCGATCGTCGTGATCGCGACGGCGGCGACATGCACCTGCAGGAGCGCCCCATCGGCCGCGGCCGTCGAGTGGCCAAGGTCGTCAAGGGCGGCCGCCGCTTCTCGCACACCTCGCTCGTCGTGGTCGGCGACGGCAGCGGCCGTGTCGGCCTCGGCTACGGCAAGGGCAAGGAGCACTCGATCGCGCTGCAGAAGGCGACCGAGAACGCGAAGAAGAACGTCTTCGACGTGCCTCTCGCGGGCTCGACCATCACCCACCCGATCATCGGCGAGGCCGGGGCCGGGAAGGTCCTCCTGAAGCCCGCCGCCCCCGGTACGGGCGTCATCGCCGGTGGCGCCGCTCGCGTCATCCTCGAGATGGCCGGCATCCACGACGTGCTCTGCAAGTCGCTCGGCTCGTCGAACGCGATCAACGTCGCCCACGCGACCATCGCCGGTCTGCAGTCGCTGAAGCGCCCCGACGAGGTGGCCCGCCTGCGCGGCAAGTCGCCCGAAGAGGTCACGCCTGCGGGTGTGCTCCGTGCGTACAACGAGACCCGCCGCGAGCAGCGTGCGGCGTCGCAGAACGAGGGCTGATCCGGCATGGCGCTCAAGGTCACGCAGGTGAAGTCGGCGATCGGAACGAAGCCCGAGCACCGCGGCACGCTCCGCGCCCTCGGCCTCGGCCGCATCGGCAAATCGAACACGCTCCCCGATCGCAAGGAGATCCGGGGGATGATCAACCGAGTTCCTCACCTCATCCGGGTCGAGGAAGTAGCGGAGTAGCTCTGACATGAAGATCCACGATCTCCAGCCCGCGCCGGGCAGCCGCAAGGCGAAGCGGCGCGTCGGCCGAGGCATCGCCGGCAAGGGCGGCAAGACCGCCGGTCGCGGCACCAAGGGCCAGGGCGCTCGCAACAACATCAAGCCCGGCTTCGAGGGTGGCCAGCTGCCCCTGCAGATGCGCATCCCGAAGCTCAAGGGCTTCAAGAACCCGTTCCGTGTCGAGTACACGGTCGTCAACCTCGACACCCTCGCGGCGTTCGAGGGTGACGAGGTGAACCCCCAGACGCTGCGCGCCAAGGGGCTGATCCACAAGCACGGCCTCGTGAAGGTCCTCGGCCGTGGTGACCTCAGCGGCAAGAAGCTGACCGTCGCCGCCCACGCCTTCTCGAAGTCGGCTGAGGAAGCCATCCGCGCGGCCGGCGGTAGTGTCGAGGTCATCCCTCCCCCGTGGGGTCAGGGAAGGCCGCCGGCGGCGGGCAACCAGCACATGAACCGCTGACCGGTCCCGGTCCAGGCGGGGAGGAGCGGCGTTGAGGACGTTCACCAACCTCAAGAACATGTTCAAGATCCCCGACCTGCGCGGGAAGATCTTGTTCACGCTGGCGATCGTTGCCCTCTATCGCCTGGGGTCCCACATCCCCACGCCGGGGGTCGACTTCGAAGCGGTCGAGAACCTGTCGGAGGCCTCCCAGCGCGGCGGCGTCCTCGGGTTCCTCAACCTGTTCTCCGGGGGTGCGCTGACCCGCTTCGCCGTGTTCGGGCTCGGGATCATGCCGTACATCACGGCGTCGATCATCATGCAGCTGCTGCAGGTGGTGATCCCGAAGCTCGAGGAGTGGCGCGAGCAGGGTGCCGTCGGTCAGCGCAAGCTCACCCAGGCCACCCGGTACGTCACCGTCGCTCTCGCGCTCATGCAGTCGACCGCGCTGGCGTTCGCGTTCCACAACGGCGCGCCCGGCTTCCTCGGCGGCGGGCTCGAAGACATCGACCTGATCCCCGAATTCACGGTGCCGCGGGTGCTTCTCGTCGTGCTGTCGATGACGGCAGGCACCGCGTTCGTCATGTGGCTCGGCGAGATCATCACCCAGCGCGGCATCGGCCAGGGCATGTCGATCATCATCTTCGCGAGCGTGGTCTCGGGCCTGCCCGCGGGCGGCGCCCAGATCCGGGCCCAGGTCGGTTGGGCGTTCTTCGCCGTGATCATGCTGCTCGTGCTCGCCGTGCTGGTGGCGATCGTCTTCGTCGAGCAGGGCCAGCGCCGCATCCCGGTCCAGTTCGCCAAGCGGCTCGTGGGACGAAAGATGTACGGCGGCCAGTCGAGCTACATCCCGCTCAAGGTCAACCAGGCCGGCGTCATCCCGATCATCTTCGCCAGCTCGCTGCTGCAGTTCCCGATCCTGATCAGCAACGTGCTCCCGAACAGCGGCTGGGGCGTGTCGGTGCGGAACTGGGTCAACGACAACCTGTTCCAGCCCGACTCGATCGTGTACGTGCTGCTCTACGGCCTGCTGATCCTGGCGTTCGCGTACTTCTACACGGCGATCCAGTTCGACCCCCATCAGCAGTCGGAGTTCATCCGCAAGCAGGGCGGCTACATCCCTGGCATCCGCCCCGGGCCGCCCACCGAACGGCACCTCGCGGGGATCCTCAACCGGATCACGCTGCCGGGCGCGCTGTTCCTCGCCTTCATCGCGTTGCTGCCGTCGATCGCGCTCGCGGTCGCCGACATCGACAACTTCCCGTTCGCGGGCACCACGTTGCTCATCGCCGTCGGCGTCGCCCTCGAGACGATGAAGCAGATCGACAGCCAGCTGATGATGCGCAACTACGACGGGTTCCTGCGGAAGTAGCGTCTTCGACCTCGTGGTTCCCGGAGTTCGACTCGTCATCCTCGGTAAGCAAGGCGCCGGGAAGGGCACGCAGTGCGTGCGTCTTGCGCGCCACTACGTCGTCCCTCACATCTCGACGGGCGACATGCTGCGCGCTGCCGCGCGCTCGCACACGGAGTTCGGGCGCAAGGCGAAGGAGTTCATGGACGCCGGTGAGCTCGTCCCCGACGAGGTCATGATCGGCGTCGTCAAGGAGCGCCTCGACTACGAGGACACCGCATTGCGCGGCTTCATCCTCGACGGCTTCCCGCGCACCGCGGCCCAGGCCGAGGCGTTGTCAGAGCTCCTCGGCGGCGATCGCGACCTCGACATGGCGATCGACCTCGAGGCCGACACCGAGGCCGTCATGGAGCGCCTCGCGTCGCGCCGGGTGTGTTCGGTGTGCGGGGCGATCTACTCGACAGCGCAACCGCCCCACCTCGACTGGATCTGCGACCACTGCGGCGGCGAGGTCGTGCAGCGCGACGACGACAAGCCCGAGGCGATCGCTCGCCGGCTCGCGCTCTACGAGGAGCAGACCGCGCCGCTCATCGCGTGGTACCTCGAGCGTCGCAAGTTGATCACCGTCGACGGCATGGGCTCCCCGGACGACGTCTTCCACCGCCTCGTCCGCGCCATCGACAACCGCCGTCGCCCGATTTGAGGGTCGTTCATGCGTAGGTCTCCCGACGAGCTCGCGAAGATGCGGAAGGCCGGCAAGGTCGTCGCCGAGATGCACGAGAAGACGCGGGCGGCGCTGAAGCCCGGGGTCACCACGGGCGAACTGAACCGCATCGCCGCCGAGGTGATCGAGAAGCGCGGCGCACGGTCGAACTTCCTCAACTACGGACGTCCGCCGTTCCCCGCGGTCGTGTGCGCATCGCCCAACGACATGATCGTGCACGGCATCCCCTCCGACGACGTCGTGCTCGACGAGGGCGACATCATCTCGATCGACTGCGGGGCGATCGTGGAGGGCTACCACGGCGATGCCGCGTACACCGCCGGCATCGGGGAGATCTCGCCGCTGGCGAAGAAGCTCATCGAGGTGACCGAGCAGTCGTTGTGGGCGGCCATCGACGTGATGCACGACGGCAACCGCCTGCACGACATCGGCCGCGCGGTGCAGGACGTCGCCGAGGCCGCCGGGTTCTCCGTCGTGAAGGAGTACGTCGGTCACGCGATCGGCACGGCCATGCACGAGGACCCCCAGGTGCCGAACTACTGGCCGGGGACTCCGGGGCCGAAGCTCAAGACGGGGATGGTCTTCGCCATCGAGCCGATGGTGAACGCGGGAACGGCCGAGACCATGCTCCTCGAAGACCAGTGGTCGGTCGTCACCGCCGACGGCTCCCTCTCCGCCCACTTCGAGCACACGATCGCGATCACCGACGACGGCCCCGAGGTCTTCACTCGGTACTGAACCACAGAATCAGGGTTGGAGGAGGTCGTCCGTGAGGGGGATGCGGCCGCCGACGCGGGCGCCCTTGCCGGGTTCCGACCAGATGACGAGCTCGCCGCCGAGGGCGCCGAGGCGGTCTTCCATGTTGACGAAGCCGTGGCCACGCACGGCGCCGTTGCCGAGGTCGAAGCCGGCGCCGTCGTCGGCCACCTCGAAGCACAGCACGCGGCCACCGTCGTCCTCCCATGCCCGCACGACCAGCGACGATCCGTCGCCTGCGTGCTTCGACGCGTTCTGCATGGCCTCGAGGCAGCAGAAGTAGACGGTCGACTCCACGGCCTGCGGGTAGCGCCCGACCCCCTCGATGTCGACGGTCGCCGGAAGCACGCAGCGGGTGGCGGCGGCGGGGAGCGCGGAGCCGAGGCCGCCCGACATCAGCAGCGGCGGGAAGATGCCATGGGCCAGGTTCCGCAGCTCCTGGACGGCGTCGGTGACGTCCGTCTTCAGCTCGTCGAGCATCTGCATCGCGATGGCCGGGTCGGACTCGAGCAGCGTTCGCGCGAGGTTCACCTTCACCGACAGGGCGACGAGCTGCTGCTGCGCGCCGTCATGGAGGTCGCGCTCCAGGCGGCGTCGTTCGGCATCGCCGGCGGTGACGATGCGCAACCGGGACTCCTGGAGCTCCTCCGCCTTGCGTTGGACCTCCTCGAGCGACGCTTGGAGGGCCGAGTCGAGCTGGACGTTGTGCAACGCGAGCCCGACCTGACGAGCCAGTTCGCCGAGGATGTCGTCCTGCTCCTCTGTGAACGGATCGGTGCCGGCGCGGCGCATCAACACGATAAGGCCGAGCAGTTCACCGGCATGGGCGAGCGACGCGACCCGCATCCTCGTGACGTCGCGATCCTGAACGACGTCCTTGAGCCAGATCTCGAGCCACGTGCCGCCGGTGACGCCGGCACGCGCCACGACCGGGCGCTCCTTCTCGCCGACCGACATCAGCACGACGTCGCGGTGCGGAAGCGAGACCACGCGTTCGTAGAGGCCGTCGGACCCCGTCCAGATCTCGACCTCCTCGAGAGGCAACGACTTCTTCAACGACTCCGCGAGCTGCAGCAGCAGTTCGTCGAGCGGGATGGCGCGGGTCATCCTCGTGCCGAAGGTGCGAAGCGCCTCGTCGGGCGAAATTCGCTCGCCGTACACGAGGCGGTTCGCGAACTCCTCGAGGCGGATGCGGGCCGGCAGGTAGATCGCGGCCGCTATCGCCGCAGCAGCCATCGACAGCAGCAACAGGCCACGCTCGTCGTCGCGGGGCGACCGCCCGAGGCCGATGACGACGAGCAGGTAGACGCCGACGACGAGGCTGGTGAGGCCGGCGAGCGACACCGTGTGCGTGAGCAGGCGGTCGACGCGCATCACCGTCTTCGGCGACGCGCTCGCCGCGATGGCCAGGGGCAACAGGATCGTCGCGGCCGCTGCGACCGAGAGCGCCCGGCCCGGCCACTGGACGAACAGATCGAGAGCGAGGAGGACGAGGGCAACTTCGGCGGTGACGGCTGCACCCCACCCGACCCACTGCATCCGGCGCCGCTCGAGCCCGCCGAGCTCGCGGTAGCGCCGATTCGCGGTCGGGAGCGCCAGCAGGAGAGCGACGGCCGCTGCGCCGGTGAGGAGCCACCAGTCGCCCCTGTCGTCGGCCACCACCGTCGCCGCTGCGGCCGCCGCTGCGACGACACCCGCTCCGATCGTGATGCGGCGTCCGGCACTCGTGAGATGGCCGTCGGGCAGGCTCACGACGACGGCTGCTGCGACACACGGGATCCCGGCGGCGATGAGGTCGGCGACGATGTGCGCTCCGGACGCGCTCGCGAGCGAGGTCGCGCCACCGAGAGCGGCGCCGGCGGCGATCATGGCGCCCAAGCGCGCCCGCCCGTCGAGGGTGGTCAACAGAGCGGCCGTCGCCCACGCCAGCACGAGTGCGAGAGCGACCGCGGTGGAGCCGAGATCTCCGGCGTCACCGTCAGACAACGCGAACGCAGCAACCGCACCGAAGCAGGCGCTGATCGCGAGGAGCGTGGCGGCGAGCTTCATTCGGCGTTCAGGGCGGCAGCGACAGCGGCCCGGCGCGCGTACCACGCAGGGCCGATGGCGAGGACGTTGACCAAGACGATCGCACCCGCGAGACAAGCGGCGAAGACCGCCACCGGCGTCGCCGGGGCGGGAACCACGCGTGCGCCCAACGCGAACTCGGTCCACACCAGCCGGCCGACAACGGCGCCCGCGGGGATGCCGACAGCCACACCGACGACGGCCACGACGGTCGCCTGCGAAGCGACGATCGTGCTGATCTGGTTGCGGCGGAAGCCGAGCGCGCGCAACACCGCGAGGTCGCGCCGCCGCCGGCGGACGGCCGTGGCGAGGCCGTGTCCCGCAGCCGCGAGCGCGAGGACGGCCAGGAAGAGCGCGAGCGCACGCGGGGTCGAGCGCACCGGGACGAGGTTCTTGACGCTCGTCGGCTGCTCGGCGAAGAACACGTCGCGACCTTCCGGAAGCTCCGCGAGCGCTGCCTCCGGGTCGGCGCCCTCGGCGAACCGCACGAACACGTCGCTGTAGCCGTCGCTCCGCCGGAGACGCTCGAGACCGTCGCGCGTCACCACGCTCGACACGCCGGCCGTGTCTTCGCCCGCGGGAAGCACCACGGTGCCGACGACCTTCAGGTTCACGTCGTCGCCACGGTCTCCAGCGAGCGTGATCAGCGAGCCGATGTCGGTTCCGACCGCATCGAGCATCGCGGGGCCGAGCGCGATCTCTTCGGCCGTCTGCGGGAGCCTTCCCTCCAGCACCACCGGCGAGATCGCTCCCCGCACGAGGTCGAGCGCGAAGGCCTCGCCCTCCTTGCCGGCGATCTCGACGCCGCGGATCCGCGCGATCGCGACCGCTGCGGTGTCGTCGCGCTCGGCGAGATCGTCGGCGAGAGCTGCCGTCGCATCAGCGTCGCCGCCGCCGCCAATGGTGACGTCCCACGCCCAGCCGTAGAGCTGGGGGGTGGTGACCAACCGGTCGAGGCTCGACGCGAACGAGAGTGCCGCTGCTGCCGCGGCGACGGCGCCGACGATGCCGACGAGCGTCGATCGCGCAGCCGTACGGCGATCGCCGCTGCCGGCATCGAGAGCCAGCTGGACGCCTGCGGCCAAGGCGGGGAACCGGGCAACGCGGCGCACAAGCGAGGACACCAGGCCGGTGCCGGTTCGGCGCCCGACTGCCGGACGATTCGGTCTCGCCTTCCGGCGTGCGAGCCACGCAAGCCCTCCGGCGGCGAGCACCACGATGACCGGCGTGACCACCGCAACGACCGCGGGCTCGACGCGAAGCCCCGGATCGGGCTCCGCTCGCTTGGCGAGACCGGTCGGAAAGACGGGCGACACGACGACCGAGACCGCGACGGCGACGACTGTAGCCCCGAGAACGACAGGGAGGAAGGTCATCGTCAATGCCTTTGCCCGGTTCGAGGCATCGGCGCCGATCGACGCCAGCGTCGACATGTCGTTGCGGACGAGGTCGAGCTGGCGGGCGATCGCCTGCCCCGCAGAGACGAACGTCGCGAGGAGCGCAGCGAGCGCGAACAGAAGGAGGCCGCCCGACTGCACGACGAGTCCGTCGATGACGCGCTTGCCGTCGTCGATGGCGTGGTCGACGTAGACGAGGCCCGGGTCGTGCTCCGGTCTGCCCTCGATCTGGCGCTGGAACGCAGCTGCCGCTGCTGCGCCGCCATCCAGGCGGAGCCGGACGATGTTGTCGAAGGCGCCCATCTGGCCAGCGGTTGCGTTGATCACCTTCGACGACAGAATGCCGGCGGCATCAGGACGGTCGAGGTCGTCCGCCACCCGCCCACGACCGACGATCTGCAGATCGAGCACCGGCCCCGCGGGAGGCCCACCCGGATCGCCTAGCTCCAACGCTCGATCGAGCTGCTCCGGCGTGATCGTCGCCACGGTGAGGCGGTCGCCGACGCCCAGCCCGGTCGACTCGATCGCCTCCTCGTTGAGCAGAACCTCGTTGTCGCCGGTCGGCAGCCTTCCTTCGAGCACCAGAGGGCGGTCGAACTCGGCGCCGAACCTCCCGTCACGTCCGCCGACGAGGAGGAGTTGCCGGCCGCCGTCGACGAAGCCCCACCCGACCCTGATCCGATCCGCCGCGGCAACACCCTCCAGATCCGCGAGGACGTCGAGCAGCGGAGACCCCGCGGCGTCGTCCTGGATCTGCAGGTCGTAACGGTCGGTCGCCTCGACGAGTCGCTCGTACGCGGTGCGCGTGCGGATCGCCCCGGCAGCGGTCGCGAGGACGACGCCGAGCGCGAGGCCGACGGCAACGGTCAGCATGACGAACGTGGCGGGGCGCCGCCGCCACTCGGCCCGCGCCCAGAGCCGGGCCGCAGGCACCGTCAGGACTCGGTGACGGACGTGGCGTAGGCGCCTGCAGCACCAGACGTCATCAGCCCGTCGTCGATCACCCGGCCGTCCTTCATCCGGACGATCCGTCCTGCGGCGTCGGCCACCGGCTGGTCGTGCGTGACCATGATGATGGTCTGCCCGCCTCCGTGGAGGCGCCGGAACAGCTCGAGCACTTCGGCTCCGCCTTCGGAGTCCAGCGCGCCCGTGGGCTCGTCGGCGAGCACGACCGTCGGCTCGTTGGCCAGCGCACGGGCGATCGCCAGGCGCTGACGCTGACCGCCGGAGAGCACGCCGGGCGCCTGCTTCGCCTTGTCGCCGAGACCCAGCAGGTCGAGGAGGTCGCGTGCGCGCGCTTCGGCCGCCCGGCGCTTCACGCCGGCGATCGCGGCCGGCATCACGACGTTCTCGAGAACGGTCATGCCCTCGAGGAGGTTGAAGAACTGGAAGACGATGCCCACGTGCTTGCGGCGCATGATCGCTCGGGCGTTCTCGTCCATCTTCGTGAGGTCGTTGTCGGCGACGACGACCTCGCCTTCGTCGGCTGAGTCGAGCCCGGCGACGATGTTCAGAAGCGTCGACTTCCCGCAGCCCGACGGACCCATGACGGCGACGAACTCGCCACGGCGAACGTCGAGGTCTGCGCCCCGAAGGGCGCGTACCGGCGCCGTCTCCTGATCGAACGTCCGGTAGACGCTCCTCGTCAGGACGACCGTCTCTCCACCGCTCCCACCTGTCATGCCCACAGCGAACCCCATCGGCAGCGATCCGGCGAGGGCGAGGACTTGCGTCCGGAGGGTGGTGGTAGCCCCACCCCCCGGTGTGGTGACCACCGGCTACCTGCGGCGCATCGCGACTGCGACAGTTGCCTCCATGGTCGGCGGGCCGGCGTGGATGATCGCGAAGTCCGAGTGGCGAGCGAGGTGGCGGTCGCTCGCCGTCATCGCGCTCGTCGGGTGGCTCGGTGCCACCGCGACCGTCGCTGCGTTCGCGGCGTCTCGCCGAGCCGACACCAGCTTCGACCGCCTTCTCGACGCAACGGGCACGGCGAACGCCACCGGATTCATCGAGGGCCCCGTCGACGGATCCGCGTTCGTGCGGCTCGGGGAGATCGACGGGGTCGAAGGTGGCGCGGCCGGTTCCATGTTCATCGTCGGCCCTGCGAGCGGCGACCTCGTCGCCGGCGGCAACGTGATCGGCGTCTCGATCCGCCACCCGTTCGGCAAGTCGCTCAGCGCCGTCTTGACCGAGGGAAGGCTGCTCGATCAGTCAGCCGTCGACGAGATCAACGTGAACGAGGCATTCGCGGAGGTCACCGGTTTGGGTGCCGGCGACCGGTTCGACCTTGTCTCCTACACCCCCGAGGAGGTCGAACGGGCCGAGGAGACAGGGGAGACACCGGAGACACCCGGTGGCCCGACGATCCCGGTGACGATCGCCGGTGTCGGGCGAGGTGCCGAAGACGTCTCGGATGTGTCCGACCCGCTGATCATCGTCTCGGCTGCCTTCGCCGACCGCTACCAGGACGAGATCGGCAACCTCTCGACGATCGTGCTGCTCCGCATCGACGAGCGGCGCTTCGACGAGGTGCAGGCCGCCGTCAGCGACGTCTTTCCCAGCCTCGAACTCGAACGAGCGGAGGACTTCGGCGCCCGCGTCCGTGACGGGCTCGCGGTTCAGCGGATCGCGCTGTTGCTCTTCGCCGCCGTAGCTGGGGCGGCAGGGCTGCTCGCGGTGATGCAGAACGTGCGCCGCTTCGTCGCCCTGACCCTCGCGGAGCGCGATGCGCTCCGCGCGATCGGCGCCTCCCGCCGCATGGAGTTCACGGCCGCCGGGCTGACGCTCCTGCCCGCTGCGGCGTGCACGGCTTTCCTGTCGGTTGCGGCGGCGATCGTCGTGGCGCCGCTGCTCGTGACGGGCCTCGCCCGCCAGGCGGAGCCCGACCCGGGGCCCTGGATCGACCCGCTCGTCGCTGTGGCCGGGGTTCTGCTGGTCATCGCGGCGTTCGGTGCGACCGGTGCGATCGCGGTGGCACTGAACCGGGTCGAGAGCCGCGACAACACCGCGACGTTCGCCGCCACGCTCGGAAAACGGCTTCACCTTCGCGCTGAGGCGGCGACGGGAGTGCGGTTCGCGCTCGACAGCGGTCGCGCCAGCGGCGGCGTCCCCACGAGGTCCGCCGTGATCGGCGCGGCCGTCGGCGTCGCAGCCGTCGTCGCGACTCTGACGTTGTCGGCCAGCATCGACGGGCTCCTCGAACGTCCGGAGGACTGGGGCGCCACATTCGACCTCCTCGTCGAGGCCCCGGACGGAACGGACGCCGCGACCCGGCTCGCGGAGGCGGCGGCCGAGGTCGACGGCGTCGTCGCGGTCGCGATGAACCAGTACATCGACACCGACGAGACGGTCTCGTCCCTCACGTTCGGCGACCGCACGATTCCCCAGGAGTTTGAGACGATCCGGCCCGTGAAGGGAGTCATCCCGGTGTCGATCGTGGAGGGACGGGCGCCGATTCGCGCCAGCGAGATCGTCGTGGGCGAGCGGGTCCTCGAGCTCCTCGGGGCCGAGATCGGCGATCGCGTCACCGCCTACGCGGCGAACACGCGGGTGGATCGCACGATCGTCGGCACGCTCATCGCGCCGGGCATCGACGAGATCGACAAGAGCGCGTTCCTCACGCCCGAGGGCCTCGACGACATCACGACCGATGCCCGGTCCGGGGCGGTGCTCGTCGACGGCGGCGACACCGATCCCGAGGTGCTCGCCCAGCGACTCGCCGGCGCTGAGCTCGAGGTGCGGCCGATCCCGGCGCCCTCGTCGATCGACAACCTCGACGAGATCGGCTCGCTGCCGGCGTTCGTCGCCTCCTTCCTCGCCGTGCTGTCGGTGGTGGCGGGTGTGTCGGCGATGGTGCTCACGATCCGGCGCCGACGGCGCGAGATCGCCGTCCTGCGGTCGCTCGGCTTCGTCCGGCGCCAGGTGATCGGGGCGATCGGCGCTCAGTCGGCGACGTTGACGCTGCTCGCGCTGGTCGCCGGCCTCCCGCTCGGGATCGTCGCCGGCCGGACCGTCTACGGCCTCCTCGGCGCGAACGTCGGGTTCCTGGTCCAGACGACGGTTCCGCCGGTCGGTCTGGCTGCCGTGGTGGCGGGCGCGCTCCTGGCGGCCGTGCTGGCGACCCTCGCCGTCGCCCCGTCGGCGGTCCGCCCGAGCCCCGCCGCTACCCTGCGGACGGAGTAGTTCGGCGGCTCCACGCCTGCGGCTTCGTCCTTTTGTGAACGGCTGCGACCCGCGCTACCCTTGCTCTTCGGCCTGTCGCGCCCGCGGCTGCCTCCGGCACGTCCGGAAGCCGGCTGCGTCGAGCGCCCGATCGGGTCACCAGCACCGCAAGTACACCAGATTTCATCGTCTCCAGGGAGGACCACTGGCGAACAAGGCCAAAGAGGAAGGGATCACGCTCGAGGGAGAGGTCGTCGAACCTCTGCCCAACGCGATGTTCAAGGTCCGGCTCGACAACGGGCACGAGGTCCTCGCGCACAGCTCCGGCCGGATGCGCATGAACCGGATCCGCATCCTCACCGGCGACCGCGTCCAGGTGGAACTCACGCCGTACGACCTCACCCGAGGTCGGATCGTCTACCGCTACAAGTAGTCCTCCCCGCGAAGGAACAGCAATGAAGGTTCGTCCCAGCGTCAAGCCGATGTGCGAGAAGTGCAAGGTCATCCGCCGCCACGGCCGGGTGATGGTCATCTGCACCGCGTCCGCTCGTCACAAGCAGCGCCAGGGCTGAGAAGCAGCCGAGAGAAGAAGGCAGTAGGAGCCCGGATTGGCACGTATCGCAGGCGTCGACATCCCCCGCGAGAAGCGGTTGGAGATCTCGCTCACCTACATCTACGGCGTCGGCCGCACGACCGCGAAGAAGGTCTGCGAAGGCGTCGGCATCGACGAGAACACGCGAGTGCGTGATCTCACCGAGGAAGAGGTCACCCGCCTCCGCAACTGGATCGACTCGAACCTCAAGGTCGAGGGCGACCTGCGTCGCGACGTCCAGAACGACATCAAGCGGAAGATGGAGATCGGCTCCTACCAGGGCATCCGCCACCGCCGCGGCCTGCCCGTGCGTGGCCAGCGCACCCACACCAACGCCCGCACCCGCAAGGGCCCGAAGAAGACCGTCGCCGGCAAGAAGAAGGTTCGCAAGTAATGGCAAAGCCCAAGCCGGGTGGCCGTCGGCCCCGTCGCCGCGAGAAGAAGAACGTCCCGTTCGGCATCTGCCACATCAAGTCGTCGTTCAACAACACGATCGTCGCCATCACCGACCCCGAGGGCAACGTGCTCTCTTGGGCATCGGCTGGCAACGTCGGGTTCAAGGGCTCGCGCAAGTCGACGCCGTTCGCCGCGCAGCTGGCTGCCGAGAAGGCCGCCCGCGCCGCGATGGAGCAGGGCGTCCGCAAGGTCGACGTCCTCGTCAAGGGCCCCGGTTCGGGCCGTGAGACGGCGATCCGCTCGCTCCAGAACGTCGGCATCGAAGTCGGCGGCATCAAGGACGTCACCCCCATTCCGCACAACGGCTGCCGCCCCAAGAAGCGGCGCCGGGTCTGATCGCAGAGAAGTAGAGAGAGATGGCGCGTTACACCGGACCCGTCTGCCGCCTGTGCCGGCGGGAGAAGATGAAGCTCTTCCTGAAGGGCCCCAAGTGCGACTCGATGAAGTGCCCGATCGAGCGCCGGCCCTACCCTCCGGGTGAGCACGGCCGCGACCGGCCGCGCGAGTCCGAGTACCAGATCCAGCTGCGCGAGAAGCAGAAGGCGCGCCGGATCTACGGCCTGCTCGAGAAGCAGTTCCGCAACCTCTACGAGGAGGCGAACCGCCAGCAGGGCATCACCGGCGAGAACCTGCTCCGCATGCTCGAGTTGCGCCTCGACAACGTCGCGTACCGCGCCGGCTGGGGCTCGTCGCGCTCGCAGGCCCGCCAGCTCGTGCGCCACGGCCACGTCACGGTGAACGGCAAGCGGGTGACGATCCCGTCGTACCGGGTTCGCAAGGGCGACGTCGTCGCTCTGCGCGAGAAGAGCCGCAACCTCATCGTCGTCCGCCACAACATCGACACGCTCGACCGGTCGACGCCCCCGTGGCTCGATCGCGCCGGCGACGGCAACGAGGTCACCGTGCACGACCTCCCGCTCCGCGAGCACATCGACGTGCCCGTGCGCGAGCAGCTCATCGTCGAGCTCTACTCCAAGTAAGCGTCCAGGGAGTTTCGCCTTTCATGCTCATCATCCAGCGACCCACGGTCGAGGCTGTCGGCGACGAGGAACCCACCAACGGCCGGTTCGCCGTCGGTCCCCTCGAGCCGGGCTTCGGCTACACGCTCGGCAACTCGCTGCGCCGCACGCTGCTCTCGTCGATCCCGGGCGCGGCCGTCACCCAGGTGCGCTTCGACGACGCGCTCCACGAGTTCTCGACGCTCCCCGGCGTCAAGGAGGACGTCACCGACATCATCCTCAACCTGAAGGACCTCGTCCTCCGGGTCGAGTCGGATGAGCCGGTCACGCTTCGCCTCGACGTGCGCGGTCCGGCCGACGTCACCGCGGGCGACATCCAGACGACCGCCGACGTCGAGATCCTGAACCCCGAGCTGCACCTCGCGACGCTCAACCAGAAGGGCCGCCTCGCGGTCGACATCACCGTCGAGCGGGGCCGCGGCTACGTCTCGGCCGACCGCAACAAGAAGTCGTCGACGATCGGTGTCATCCCGGTCGACTCGATCTTCTCGCCCGTTCGCCGGGTGGCCTTCACCGTCGAGCCCACCCGCGTCGAGCAGTCGACGAACTACGACCGCCTGGTGCTCGACATCGACACCGACGGCTCGATCTCGCCGCGTGAGGCCCTCGCGTCCGCCGGCGACACCCTCCGCTCGCTCGTCGGCCTCGTCGCCGACATGAGCGAAGCCCCGCAGGGCCTCGAGCTCGGCGAGGTCGCCGGTGAGCGTTCGGGCTCGCCCGACCTCGACCTGCCGATCGAAGACCTCGATCTCTCGGAGCGTCCCCGCAACTGCCTCAAGCGGGCCCAGGTCAACTCCATCGGCGAGCTCGTCGAGAAGACCGAGGAAGACCTGCTCGCGATCACCAACTTCGGCCAGAAGTCGCTGGACGAGGTCATCCAGAAGCTCGACGAGCGCGGCCTGAGCCTGCGCCGCCGAGGGGAGTAACGGCGTCATGAGCATTCCCGCACGTCCCAAGAAGGGTCGCCGCTTCGGCGGCGACGCCTCGCACCAGAAGGCGATGCTCGCCAACCTGGCCGCGTCGCTGATCGCGGCCGAGGCCCTCGTCACCACCGAGGCCAAGGCCAAGGCGCTCCGCCCGATCGCGGAGAAGCTGATCACCAAGGCGAAGAAGGGCGGTGTCTACCGCCAGCGCGACGTCGTGTCGTTCCTGCGCGACAAGGACATGGCCCACAAGCTCTTCGAGGAGATCGGCCCCCGCTACGCCGACCGCCCGGGCGGCTACACCCGGATCCTCAAGCTGGGCCCGCGCCACGGCGACAACGCCCCCATGGCGCGCATCGAGCTCGTCTAGCTCGACTGATCCTCACCCTCTACGTTTTGGGCACGCTTCCGCCGAGATCTCGGCGAAAGCGTGCCCGAATCGCGTCGTGACCCTGTTCGAGGACCCGCCCGAAACCGCCACCCCCGTCGAGGCGCGGACGCGCGTCCGGATGGTGGTCGCGTACGAGGGGAGCGGGTTCAAGGGGTTCGCGGCGCAGGCGGAGGGCGTCCGCACGGTCGCAGGGGTCCTCCAAGAGGCGGCCCACAAGGTGCTCGGGCACCCGGTGAAGCTGACGTGCGCCGGCCGTACCGACGCCGGCGTGCACGCGTGGGGGCAGGTGGTGCACTTCGACTCGCCGCTCGACGCGAGCGCAGGCGAACTCGACCTCGCCAGCCTGCAGCGGAGCCTGAACCGGATGCTCAAGCCGTCGGTCGTCGTCCGGGCTGCCGATGTCGCTTCGCCCGACTTCGACGCCCGGTTCAGCGCCACCGCCCGGCGCTACCGCTACACGATCGTGAACACGCCGACGCCCGACCCGTTCCGGGCCACCACGGCGTGGCACGTCGACACCCCGCTCGACGTGCGGGCGATGCTCGCCGCGTGCGATCCGTTCCTCGGTGAGCACGACTTCTCGACGTTCTGCAAGAAGCCCGACGATCCGGCGAGATCGATGGTGCGCAAGGTGCACGACGCCACCTGGGTCGACCTCGGCGAAGGGATCCTGCGCTTCGACATCGAAGCTCAGTCCTTCTGCCATCAGATGGTTCGCTCGATCGTGGGCACCATCGTCGACGTCGGCCTGGGGAAGAAGCGGGCCGGCGACATCACCTGGATGCTGCGTGCGAAGGATCGCTCGGTCGCCGGACCGGTCGCTCCGGCGCACGGGCTGTGCCTGTGGGAGGTCCTGTACGGATGAGCGACACGACGACCAACGACCTGCCGAGCGACGCCTCGATGGCCGACCGGGTGCGCCATTCGCCGCTCGACTACGGGTCGCTCGTGCTCGTGGCGGCCGCCGCGATGCTCCTGCTGGCCGGCGTGCTGTACGCGTTCGCGCTGGCCGACGCCCGCAACGACGAGGCGACCGAGCGATTCCGCCTGCTCGCCCAGGCGGCGACCCCGTTCGTCGCGGGCCTGTCGCTCACGGCGATCGCCCTCGTCGTGCACGAGCGGCGCAAGGGTGGCGAGCCCGCGCAGGTCGCCACCTCGGTCACCCTGGGGCTCGGCGCTGCGGTCTCGCTCGTCACCGTGCTCCTCGCCGCCAACGGCGTCGTCGTCGACCTCACGGCGAGCGCAGCGGCGATGTTCAAGCTGTCGAGCGTCGTCGGCCGCCTGGCGACGATCGCCCTCGCTGGGTTCGCGCTGTGGCTGTCCGCAACCACGCCGCTGCACCGCACGACGAGCCGCTAGCGCCGGTTGTCGCCTAGCACGCGCGTCCCGTACACTGGTCGACCGTCCCGCGACGCTGGTTGCGCGCGGTCTGACATCGCAGTTCTCGAAAGAAAGTCGTCGCGTGCGCACCTTTTCACCGAAGCCCACTGACATCCAGCGCGCCTGGCACGTCGTCGATGCCGACGGCCTGGTGCTCGGCCGGCTCGCCACCGAGGTCGCCCGCGTCCTGCGCGGGAAGCACAAGGCGATCTTCGCCCCGCACGTCGACACCGGCGACTTCGTCGTGATCACCAACGCCGCGAAGGTCGTGCTCACGTCGAACAAGGCTGAGAAGAAGACGGTCTACCGCCACACCGGCTACCCGGGCGGCCTTCGCGAGACCCGCTACACCGACCTCCTCGAGAAGAACCCCGAGGAAGCCGTCCGCCGCGCCGTGAAGGGCATGCTCCCGAAGAACACCCTCGGTCGCAACATGCTCAAGAAGCTCAAGGTCTACGCCGGCCCCGAGCATCCGCACCAGGCGCAGCAGCCACAGACGCTCGACCTCGCCCCGATCGCCAAGCGGGCGTCGGCCTAGGTCGCGAACAGGAGTCCGACGAAGTGCCCCAGCCGCTCATCCAGTCCACCGGTCGCCGCAAGCAGGCCGTCGCCCGTGTGCGGGTTCGCCCAGGTTCCGGCGCCGTCACGGTGAACAAGCGCCCGATCGACGACTACTTCCCGTCCGCGACGCACCGCATGATCGTCACCGAGCCCCTCCGGCTCACGACGACCAACGAGGTCTACGACATCGACGCCACCATCGACGGCGGTGGCATCTCGGGCCAGGCCGGCGCCCTCCGCCTCGGCATCGCCCGTGCGCTGGCCGAGCTCGATCCCGAGCTCCGGTCGTCGCTCAAGAAGGCCGGCTTCCTCACCCGCGACGCCCGCGAGAAGGAGTCGAAGAAGTACGGCCTCAAGAAGGCTCGCAAGGCGCCGCAGTACTCGAAGCGGTAAGTGCTGCCGCTGGTCGGCACGACCACGAGGGTTGGGTTGGTTTCCAGGCACCCGCTGCCAGGAAACAGACCCAACCTTCGTCGCGTGTGGAGGATCGTGGCCGCATGTCGCTGACGTTCGGTACGGATGGCGTTCGTGGACTCGCGAACGCGGAGCTGAGCCCGGAGCTCGTGCTCGCGCTGGGCCGAGCGGCGGCGCGCGTCCTGGGGCCGGGGCCGTGGGTGATCGGCCGCGACACCAGGCGATCCGGGCCGCTGCTGCAGGCGGTGCTGTCGGCCGGGCTAGCGAGCGAAGGTGCCGAGGTCGTCGACCTCGGCGTCGTCCCCACGCCGGCCGTCGCCCATGCCTCGGCGGTGCGCGACTCCCCGGGCGCGGTGGTCTCCGCGAGCCACAACCCGTTCCCCGACAACGGCATCAAGTTCTTCGCTCCCGGGGGCCGCAAGCTCACCGACGAGGTCGAGGAGCGCCTCGAGGACGAGCTGCGCTCGATCCTGGGCGGCGGAGCAGGGGAAGCGAAGGTGGCCGGCGATGTCGGGGACATCACGGTCGACCGCACCGCGGCGGCCGCGTACGCCGAGCACCTGAACAACGCGCTCGAGGGCCGCACGCTCGACGGGCTGCGGATCATCCTCGACTGCGCCAATGGTGCAGCGAGCGAACTGGCGGGCGAGGTCTTTCGCCGGGCTGGATCCGAGGTCACGGTGCTGCACGCTCAGCCGGACGGCACGAACATCAACCACGGCTGCGGCTCGACGCATCCCGAGTCGCTGCAGGAGGCGGTGCGCTCCACGACGGGCGTGTCCCTCGGTCTCGCGTTCGATGGCGACGCCGACCGCGTCCTTGCGGTGGCGCCCGACGGCGAGTTGATCGACGGCGACGTGATCCTGTCGCTGGCCGCGCGTGACCTGCGCGAGCGCGACGCGCTGCACGGCGGCGTCCTCGTGGTGACGGTGATGTCGAACCTGGGCCTCCGACTCGCCATGGCCGACGCCGGCATCGAGGTGGTCGAGACGAAGGTCGGCGATCGCTACGTCCTCGAAGCGCTGGAAGACGGTGGCTACTCGCTGGGTGGCGAGCAGTCGGGCCATGTGATCTTCCGCGATCTCGCCACTACCGGTGACGGCATGCTCACGGGCCTCCTCCTCGCCGACATCGTCGCCCGGCGCGGCGAGCCGTTCGACGCCATGGCCCGCGGCGCGATGACCCGGCTGCCGCAAGTCCTCAAGAACGTCCGCGTCGCCGATCGCGATGCGGTGTCGACCGATCCCGCTGTCGCCGACGCGGTCGCTGCGGTGGAGAAGCGCCTCGACGGCAAGGGGCGGGTGCTCCTCCGGCCGTCGGGCACCGAACCGCTGGTGCGGGTCATGGTCGAAGCCCCTACTCACGACGAGGCCGAACAGGCGGTCGACGAGCTCGTCTCGGTGATCGCCGCTTCGGCCTCCACCTAGGATCGCGAGCTACTCATGTGTGGGATCGTCGCCGTTCTGCGCGCACCCAGCACCCGGCCGGTTCCGGATGCCGATGCGCTCCTCGACCTCCTCACCCGAGCCGACACCGCGCTCGCGGCGTCGCCTGCGGAGCAGACGCTGCTCCACGCGGCCGCCGCGCTCGGTGAGCTCGACGCGTCGCTTCGGGGGCTCCCCGGTGTTCGCGCCCTCGTCGAGGGCAAGCAGCTCGTCAAGGACATCGACGCCCGCACCGAGCGCATCGCGCAGCGGCTGGCCGAGATCGAGGGCGAGCTCGACGCCGCGGGCTCCCTCGCCGGCGCCGACCTCGAGCGAACGAACGCGGCGCTGATCTCGCTCAAGGACGCCGCGTGGGCCGTCCGAAGCGACCGCCTGCGAACGGCGCGCGCCGTCGCCGGCCTCGCCGGCGATGCCCGCTCCGCCGACGCTCTCGGCGCGTACCTGTCGATCCAGGTCGCCCTGTCGTCGATCGACCGCCTCGAGGTGCGCGGTCGCGACTCGGCCGGCGTGCACGTCCTCGTCGACAACCACGGCGTCGACCTCGACGACGAAGCGGTGCGTCGCGAGATCGCAGCCCGCAACCACGAGCTCTTCACCGACGGGAGCGTGCGCGCGATCGATGGCCGGCTCGGCTTCGTCTACAAGGCCGCGGCCGAGATCGGCGAGCTCGGTGACAACACCGCCCACCTTCGGGCAACGATCTCCGCCGACTCGCTCCTGCGGAAAGCGGTCTCGGCTCCGGGTGCGGTCGCCACCGTGCTCGCCCACACCCGGTGGGCGAGCGTCGGCATCATCAGCGAACCGAACGCCCACCCGCTGAACTCCGAGGAGGGCGACAGCTCGCGAGGGCCGTACGTCGTGGCTGCGCTCAACGGAGACGTCGACAACCACCTCGAGTTGCGCGCCGAAGAGCGCCTCGAGGTGGCACCCGAGATCACGACCGACGCCAAGGTGATCCCGACGCTCGTGTCGCGGCGGGTGGCGGAGGGCGACGACCTGCTCGACGCGTTCCGAACGACCGTCGCTCGGTTCGAAGGCTCGGTCGCCATCGCGACGTCGAGCGCGGCCGACCCCGAGGTCCTCCACCTCGCTCTCCGCGGCTCCGGCCAGGCGCTGTACGTCGGCCTCGCAGAAGACAGCTTCGTCATCGCGAGCGAGCCCTACGGGTTGGTCGAGGAGACGCCTCGGTACCTGCGCATGGACGGCGAGGGCATCTACGGCAGCAACGGCGTCAACGGCCAGGTCGTCGAGGTGCGTCGCGACGGGGCGGGAACGATCGCTGCGATCCGGCGTCTCGCGTTCGACGGCACGGAGCTCCCGCTCTCGGACGACGACATCTCCACCGCGGAGATCACGACTCGCGACATCGATCGTGCCGGTGCGCCGCACTTCCTGCTGAAGGAGATCGGCGAGTCGCCGTCATCGATCCGCAAGACGCTGCGAGGAAAGCTCGTCGAGGATCGCGGCCTCTTGGCGGCCCGGCTGCCGGCGGCAGCGATGCCCGGCAACCTCGTCGACCGGCTGCGCCGGGGCGACATCACGAGGATCATCGCGACGGGCCAAGGCACCGCGGCCATCGCCGCTCGGTCCGTCGCCGCGTCGTTCACCGACGCTCTGTCGTCCACCGCGATCGACGCCCGCGCGATGACGGCAGCCGAGCTCTCGGGCTTCTCGTTGCGCGACGACATGAGCGACACGCTCGTGGTCGCCGTCAGCCAGTCCGGGACGTCGACCGACACGAACCGCACGGTCGACCTGGTGCGTGCCCGTGGAGCGACCGTCGTGGCGATCGTGAACCGGCGCAACAGCGATCTCGTCGACAAGAGCGACGGCGTCCTGTACACCTCCGACGGGCGTGACGTGGAGATGGCGGTGCCGTCCACGAAGGCGTTCTACGCCCAGGTCGCGGCCGGGATCCTCCTCGCTTGGGGTCTGGCCGACGCCGCAGGACTCGGCGATCGCCATCGCGGCGCCGAGCTGCTCGACGGGCTGCGTCGTCTGCCGGAAGCGATGGAGACGGTGCTTTCGCGCCAGGGCGACATCGCGGAGATCGCGCAGCGCCACGCGCCACCCCGTCGTTACTGGGCGATCGTCGGCAACGGTCCGAACGTCGTCGCGGCGGAAGAGGTCCGGATCAAGCTGTCGGAGCTCTGCTACAAGTCCGTCGCCTGTGACGTCACCGAGGACAAGAAGCACATCGACCTCTCGTCGGAGCCGCTGATCCTCCTGTGCGGCGCGGGACTGAGCGGCGCGACAGCGGACGACGTCGCCAAGGAGGTCGCGATCTTCCGGGCGCACAAGGCGGCACCGATCGTGATCGCGAACGACGGCGAGACGCGCTTCGACGCCGCGCTGGGCGTCATCTCCGTGCCGGCGGTGCATCCCGAGCTCGACTTCATCCTCTCGGCCATGGCCGGCCACCTGTTCGGCTACGAGGCTGCGGTGGCCATCGACGCGCAAGCCCGGCTTCTTCGTGAGGCTCGTGGCGTGATCGAGGAGTCGATCGCAGAGCATTCCGACGACGTCGACCTCGGGCGGATCGGCGGGCAGCTGGCCCCCCTCGCCGAGTCGTACTTCGCCGAGTTGCGCAACGGCGCCCTGAACGGCCACCTCGAAGCAGACACCGCCGTGCGCCTCTCTTCGTTGTTGCGGTACGCGCTCGGCACCGTGCCGCTCGAGGCGTACGAGACGGAGTACGGCAAGGTCGGGTCGCCTGCCGCCCTCATCGACGATCTGCTGGATGCGCTGAGCGATGCGATCGACGAGCTGACGCGTCCGATCGACGCCATCAAGCACCAGGCGAAGACCGTCACCGTCGGTATCTCCCGCTCGGAGGACTCGTTCGCTCGCAGCGAGCTCGTCAAGGAGGTTCTCGCTGCCGGTGCGCCGCGCGATCGCATCGGCTACAAGGCGCTGCGCACGCTTGCCGAGCTCGATCCGGCCGTACGCGAGGTGACCGGCTTCTCGCGTTACGCCGTCGACGGCGATGTCGCTGCGGGCACGGCGACCATCTCCCGCGTCGACGCCGGCGGCGTCGCGGCGACGCTGCCGTCGCGCACCGAAACCGATCCCGCGCTGAAGGGCACCAAGCGGCGCGCCGCGTTTGAACGTGAGGTCACCGTCAGCCGAGGCGAACGCGACGGGCGGACGATCGTGATCGTCCCCGAGGTGAAGGACGGCCACGTCACCGGCATCACGTTGTTGCACGCGACGTTCAGCGGTCGGCTCGATGCCGCGACGGCGCGCAAGGTGCTGACCGGCTACCGCAACCGCTACGCGGCGATCGTCGATGCGGTCACCGAGACCGAGCCGTCGTTCCGAGACGACGTCCTCGCCGAGGTCGACCTGGTCGACCTGCTCGTTGACCCCGTCAAGGTGCTCGCACAGCACTGGCGCGGCTCCGGCTCTCGCTAGCGTCGCCTCGTGGAGCTGGTGTCCCTCGGCACCGACGTCGTCGACCTCGATCGCTTCCGCATCGCGCTGAAGCGCACGCCGGGGATGGTCGAGCGCGTCTTCACCGAGGGCGAGCGTGCGTACGCGCTGCGCAAGAACGATCCGACCGAGCGGCTGGCGGCGCGGTTCGCGGTCAAGGAAGCGACGATGAAGGCGCTCGGCGTCGGCCTCGGTGCGTTCAAGTTCCACGACGTCGAGGTGACGAAGGCCCGAAGCGGCGAGCCATCACTGCGGCTGTCAGGGCGCGCCGCCGACCTCGCGGCCGCTCGCGGGATCAACGGCTGGATGGTCTCGATCACCCACTCCGACCTGATCGCGCTCGCCGTCGTCGCCGCCCTGCGATGAGCCGCTCGTGATCCCGGTCGTCACGCCGGAGGAGATGCGGGCAATCGACGCCTCCGCGCCCGAGCCCGTCGAGGTGCTGGTCGAGCGGGCAGGCGCTGCGGTCGCTGCGGCTGCGCTCGACATCCTCGGCGGCACCTACGGCCGTCGCGTCGTCGTGGTCGCAGGCAACGGCAACAACGGCGCCGACGGGCGGGCGGCAGCCCGCCGGCTCGAACGACGGGGGATCCGGGTGGCCGTCTTCGACGCCGCGTCGTGTCCTGCGGTGTTGCCCGCAGCCGACCTGGCGATCGATGCCGCCTACGGCACCGGGTTCCGAGGTGACTACCGCGCGCCCGACGCCGGTGAGGCGTTCGTGCTGGCGGTCGACATCCCATCCGGTGTCGACGGCCTCACGGGTGAAGCGTGCCGCAGAGCGGTGCGAGCGGATGCGACGGTCACGTTCGCGGCGCTGAAGCCCGGGCTGCTCTACGACCTGACGTCCGACCGTCGATCGGGGCTCGTCACGGTGGTCGACATCGGGCTCGACGTGTCGGCCGCCCGAGCGCATCTGGTGGAGCCGTCCGACCTGACCGCGCTTCCGGGCCGTGCTCGCGACGCGCACAAGTACGCCGCCGCAGTGGCGGTCGTCGCAGGCTCACCCGGCATGACGGGCGCCCCGGCCCTCTGTGCCCGGGCTGCCTTTCGCGCCGGGTCGGGGTACGTGCGCCTCGCGGTGCCCGGGTCGTCGCGCACCGATGTCTCCGCGCTGGGTGTGACCGAGGCGGTCGCGGTCCCGCTCGCCGCCGACGACTGGGCGGCTGAAGCGATCGAAGCGTGCGACCGCATGCGCGCGTTGGCGATCGGCCCGGGCCTCGGTCGGCGCGAGGCGACGCTGGCTTCGGCCGCGCGGGTCATCGCGGAGGCCGCGGTCCCGACGGTGGTCGACGGCGACGGGCTGCGTGCGCTGCCTGACGACAGGCTGCGTGACGGCGTCGTGCTCACGCCCCACGAAGGTGAGTACGAGCACCTCGCAGGCCAGCCGATCTCGCGGGATCGTGTCGCCGGCGCGCGGCAGCTCGCCTCCCGCACGAACGCAACCGTCCTGGTGAAGGGACCGGCGACCGTCGTCGCGTCGCCGGCGGGTGAGGCGCGCTTCGTCACCACCGGGGCCGCGACGCTCGCGACCGCGGGAACCGGTGACGTGCTCACGGGCATCGTGGCTGCGTTCCTCGCCCGCGGTCTCGACCCGCTCGACGCGGCGTCGCTCGCGGCGTGCGCGCACGGGCTTGCTTCACGGCGTGCCGGTCGCGGCGAGGGGCTCGTGGCGTCAGACCTGATCGAGACGATCCCGGGGGTGCTGTGGCCCGCGCGCTGAAGTCGCCGCCTGGTCTTCGGCCGGCGTGGGCCGAGGTCGACCTCGAGGCGATTCGCCACAACGCACGGGAGGTCGTGCGGGTCACCGGCACCCGCCGGCTGTGCGCGGTCGTCAAGGCCGACGGCTACGGCCACGGCGCGCCTGCCGTGGCCCGCGCCGCCCTCGAGGGTGGTGCGTCGTGGCTCGCCGTCGCTCTGGTCGAGGAGGCGGCGGTGCTACGAGGCGAAGGCATCGACGCCCCGATCCTCGTGCTGTCGGAACCGCCGCCCGAGGCGATGGGTGTCGCGGCCGGACTCGACCTGAGGGTCACGCTGTACACCGACGAAGGCGTCGCCGCGGCGGCCCAGCACGGTCTGCGAGCGCACCTCAAGGTCGACACGGGAATGCACCGAGTCGGCATCAGTCCTGAGCGTGCGCTCCGTCTGGCGTCGCTCATCACTGCCCATCCGTCGCTGGAGCTCGAGGCGGTGTGGACGCACTTCGCGGTGGCCGACGAGCCTGAGCGCTCCGACGCGACGGCCAAGCAGATCGAGCGCTTCGACGACGTCGTCGCTCGCATCAGGAGCACCGGGATCGAGATCCCGATGCTGCACACGGCGAACACCGCGGGCGCCTTGATGGTCGGAGCGCGCTACGACATGGTGCGCGTCGGCCTCGGTCTCTACGGGTACCACCCGAACCCGGCCCAGCCGACGGCCGCCGATCTCCGGCCCGCGCTGTCGCTCAAGGCGCGGGTGTCGCACGTCAAGCGGCTGCCGGCGGGCGAGGCGATGTCGTACGGCTTGCGCTACACGCTCGATCGCGACGCCACCGTGGCGACCGCACCGCTGGGCTACGCCGACGGCGTCCCGCGCCGGTTGTCGGCCGTCGGCGGGCAGGTGCTCGTCGCCGGGCAACGGCGCGCGATAGCGGGCACCGTGACGATGGATCAGATCCTCGTCGACTGCGACGACCTCGACGTCCGTCGTGGCGACGAGGTGGTGCTCCTCGGCCGGCAGGGCGACCAGGTGATCACGGCGGACGACTGGGCGGAGCGCCTCGACACCATCAGCTACGAGGTCCTCTGCGGGATCGGCGCTCGCGTCCCTCGGGTGCACGTCGGGTGATCGACGGCGTCCGCGTCGGGCACTGGACCGACGACGTCGCCCGCACCGGCTGCACCGTCGTCCTCCTGCCGAACGGCAACGTGACCTCGGGTGAGGTGCGCGGTGGGGCGCCGGGCACGAGGGAGTTCGCGCTGCTCGATCCGATGCGACTCGTGCAAAGCGTCGACGCCGTCGTCCTGACGGGCGGCTCGGCGTTCGGACTCGCTGCATGTGACGGGGTCGTCTCGTGGCTCGAGGAGCAGGGGCGGGGTTTCCCTACTGCGGCCGGGCCGGTCCCGATCGTCGTCGGTATGGTGCTGTTCGACCTGCTGGTCGGAGACGGATCCGTTCGGCCTGACGCGGCAGCCGGTCGGTCGGCCGCAGAGGCCGCGGCTGCCGCGGTCCCCGACGTTCCGGAGGTCGGGGCCGTCGGCGCGGGCATCGGGTGCACCGTCGCCAAGTGGCGCGGTCGCGAACATGCGCGACCTGCAGGTCTCGGCGCCCACGTCGTGCGAGCCGGTTCGCTGGAAGTCGGCGCGCTCGTCGCCGTGAACGCCGTCGGCGACGTCGTCACCGACGCCGTCGACGCGCGACCTGCACCTCCCGACCCCGCACCAGCCGCGTCGGCGTTCACGAACACCACGATCGGCGTCGTCGTCACGAACGCGAAGCTCGACAAGGGCGGTTGCCACCTCGTCGCCCAGTCGGCGCACGACGGCCTCGCTCGCGCACTCGAGCCAGCCCACTCCCTCGCCGACGGCGACGCGTTCGTTGCCAGCTCCGTCGGCGGCGTCGAGGCACCTGTCGAGCACGTGCGGTTGCTGGCCGCGCGAGCAGTGGAAGCGGCAATACGTCAAGCCGCCTCCCGGTAGCCTGCGCTCGTGGCCGAGACGCTCCAGGAGCTCGCCCGCCTAGCGTCGGGCTGCACCCGGTGCCCCCTCGCGCAGACGCGCACGCAGGTCGTGTTCTCCAGAGGGAACGCCGACGCCGACCTCGTCTTCATCGGCGAGGCGCCGGGCGCCGACGAAGACGCGCAGGGTCAGCCGTTCGTCGGCAGGTCGGGCCAGCTGCTCGACAAGTTGGTCGCCGAGGAGATCGGGCTCGACCGTGACGCCTTCTACGTCATGAACACGATCAAGTGCCGTCCGCCGGGCAACCGGGATCCGAAGCCTGAGGAGCTGACGGCCTGTTCGCCGTGGTTCGACCAGCAGCTCGAGCTTCTCCGCCCGAAGGTGATCGTCACCCTCGGCAACTTCGCCACGAAGCGGCTGCTCGCCACGACCGACGGCATCACGAAGCTGCGTGGGCGCGCGTACCCGTTCCGTGGAGCGACGTTGATCCCCACGTTCCATCCTGCGGCCGTCCTGCGAGGCGGCGGCGTGCCGATGGCCCAGATGCGGGCGGATCTCGTCCGGGCCAAGGAGGTGCTCTTCTCGAGCGAGGGCGTGGAGGCGTTGGTGTGACGACTGCGGTGACGAAGTCGGCGGACGACACGCGGGAACTGGCCGCGGCGATCGCGGGCGTCGCCCGACCGGGCGACGTCATCCTCCTCGCCGGCGACCTCGGGGCGGGGAAGACCACGTTCACCCAGGGCTTCGGCCGGGCGCTCGGCGTCGACGAGCCGATCACCAGCCCGACGTTCACGCTCGTGAACCACTACGGCGCCCGCGAGGGTCTGACGGTGCTGCATGCCGACATGTACCGCCTCGATCGTCTGCAGGAGGTCGTCGATCTCGGGCTGTCGGAGCTCGTCGACGAGAACGCGGTGGCGCTGGTCGAGTGGGGCGACGTCGCCGAGCCGGTGTTGCCGAAGGACTTCCTCGAGATCCGCATCGAGTACCCCCACGACGAGGCGGATGCCGACATGCGAACGTTCGAGCTGCGCCCGGTCGGCCCGTCGTGGGCGTCACGGGCGGAGGCCCTGCGGGCAGCGCTCGCCCGCTGGAGCGCATCGTGATCATCCTCGGCATCGAGACGGCGACGCAGCAGGTCGGGTGCGCAGTCGGCGGCGTGGAGGGCCTGCTCGGCTCGTTCCACTCCGCACACGGACGCCGCCACGCGGAGACGCTGGCGCCCGCCATCGAGTTCGTGTTCGAGTCGATCGAGATGCGCCTCGAACAGGTCAGCGTGGTCGCCGTCGACATCGGGCCCGGCCTCTTCACCGGACTCCGCGTCGGCATCGCCACCGCGAAGGCCATCGCGCAGTCGCTGCGCGTCCCCATGATCGGGCTGTCGAGCCTCGACCTCCTGGCTCACCAGGTGCGGTGGAGCACGGCCCTCATCGTCCCGGTGATCGACGCGCGTCGCGGCGAGGTGTTCTCCGCGTTCTACCGCCGGGTGCCCGGCGGCATCCAGCGTCTCAGCGATCACCGGGTCGGTACAGCCGAAGAGCTCGCCAACGAGATCGGCGCCCGTGGCGAGGACGCGCTCCTCGTCGGCGACGGGGCGATCCGGTACCGAGACGTGCTCGACCACGACCGCGGCATCGAGATCGCCGGGGTCGGCAACGCCTATCCCAGCGCGACCGACCTCGTCGAGCTCGCGCATCCGCGGGCGCTGCGGGAGGAGTTCGTCCAGGTCGGCGAGCTCTCGCCGCTGTACCTGCGCAAGTCGGACGCTGAGATCAACTGGTCTTCGCGCGCCGGCTGACGACGATGGCGGCGCGAGTACCCCACATCGATCCTGCCGAGCTCGAGGTCCATCTCGTGCCCATGCGCCGCCGCCACTTGCGCTCGGTGCTTCGCATCGAGAGCCAGGTGTATCCGCGGCCGTGGTCGCTGAGCCTCTTCCTGTCGGAGCTCGCGCTGCGGACCAGTCGCTACTACCTGGTCGCGCGGGTCGAGGCGTCGGTTGTTGGCTACGCCGGGTTGATGCTCACCGGTGACGACGCGCACGTCACGACGATCGCGGTCGATCCGGCGTTCCACCGGGCGAAGGTCGGCACGCGCCTGCTGGCCGCCCTCGCTCGCGAGGCGCGGCGTCGCGGCGCGAAGAACATGACCCTCGAGGTGCGGGTGAGCAACGAGGCGGCCCAGGCGATGTACGAGCAGTTCGGCTTCAAGCCGGCAGGGATCCGCCGGAACTACTACGTCGAGACGAACGAGGACGCCCTGGTGATGTGGGCCGAGGGCGTCGAGGGGGACGACTACGCAGCCAGGCTTGCCAGACTGGAGGCCGCAGTTCCGGGATCGACGGTCGTCGGAGAAGGAGTGACGTGAGCGCAGGAACCGAGCGGGTGCTCGGCATCGAGACCTCGTGCGACGAGACCGCGGCGTCGGTCGTGGTGGGCACCGAGGACGGCCGCATCGACGTGCTCTCGTCGGTCGTGAGCAGCCAGGTCGACCTCCACGCCCGGTTCGGTGGGGTGGTGCCGGAGATCGCGAGCCGCGCGCACGTCGACCTGCTCACGCCGGTCGTGGCGGAGGCGTTGGTGACGGCGGGCGTCGAAGGTCGCGACCTGTCGGCGGTCGCGGCCACCGTCGGGCCGGGCTTGATCGGCGCCCTGCTCGTCGGCGTGTCGCATGCCAAGGCGATGGCGCTCGTGCACGGTGTGCCGTTCGTCGGGGTCAACCACCTCGAGGGCCACCTGTACGCCTCGTTCCTCGAGGAGCCCGATCTGGAGCTTCCGGCCGTCGTGCTGCTCGTGTCGGGCGGTCACACGATGCTGATCCTCATGGAGGACCACGGCCGCTACCGGCTCCTCGGCCAGACGATCGACGACGCTGCGGGCGAAGCCTTCGACAAGGTCGCCCGGTTCCTCGGCCTCGGCTATCCCGGTGGGCCGGCGATCGATCGCCTGTCGATGGAGGGCGACCCGCAAGCGATCCAGTTCCCTCGCGGGTTGCTCGACGAGGCGTACGACTTCTCGTTCAGCGGCCTGAAGACGTCCGTCGTCACCTATGTCCGCAAGAACCCGGACGTCGAGGTGGCCGACGTGGCGGCGTCGTTCCAGGAGGCGGTCGTCGACGTCCTCGTGAAGAAGGCTCGGAGGGCGGCCCGTGCCACCGGCGCGAAGGCGATCTGCCTCGCGGGCGGAGTCGCCGCGAACTCGGCACTGCGGGAGCGCACCCTCGACGCCTGCATCGAGGACGGGCTCAGGGGTTACCTGCCGTCGCGGGCGATGTGCACCGACAACGCGGCGATGATCGCCGCCGCGGGCCTCTACCGCCTGCGCTCCGACGGGCCGACCCTGCTCGACGCGGGCGCCAACCCGAACCTGCGACTGCCCGTCCTCTGAGTTAGCCGAACACGCGTTCGGGGGTACACGTCCGGTCATGGCGAACCAGAGCTTGCAGAGCGCGGACAACAACCAGGCGATCAAGCGCGATCCGGACGAGTGGGTGACCGGCGACGAGCCGATGACGCCGGCCCAGGAGTCGTACCTCGGGACGTTGTCGGAGGACACCGGCGAAGAGGTGCCGGACGGTCTCACGAAGGCGGAGGCGTCGAAGAAGATCGACGAGCTCCAGGACAAGTCGCCCCGCCTCGGCAACGACGACTAGCGCCCGCCACGATTGGTCACGAAGGCGGGCACAGCCGTCCTTCGTGGCCAAACGTCGGGCGGGAGCAGCCCTTAGCAGTCGGCGGTTGCGAGTGCTAGCGGCCGTGGCTATCGTTAGCAGTCGTTAGGTCAGAGTGCTAACCGTCCTGATTGCCACGGAGGCGTCAAAAGAATGAACCTGCAGCCCCTCGACGACCGCATCGTCGTGCGCCCCAGCGAGTCCGAGGAGACCACGGCTTCCGGCCTCGTCATCCCCGATACGGCCAAGGAGAAGCCCCAGCAGGGCGAGGTCCTGGCGGTCGGCCCGGGCCGTCGCGCCGAGAACACCGGCGAGCTCATCCCGCTCGACGTCAAGGTCGGCGACACCGTCGTCTACTCGAAGTACGGCGGGACCGAGATCACTGTCGAGGGTGAGGACCTCCTCATCCTGACCAGCCGCGACGTTCTGGCGAAGGTGAACAAGTAGTGCCCAAGCTCCTCAAGTTCGACGAGCAGGCGCGCCGAGGCCTCGAGGCCGGCGTCAACAAGCTCGCCGACGCGGTGAAGGTCACGCTCGGCCCGAAGGGCCGCAACGTGGTCATCGAGAAGAAGTTCGGCGCGCCGACCATCACGAACGACGGTGTGACCATCGCGAAGGAAGTCGAGCTCGACGATCCCTTCGAGAACATGGGCGCACAGCTCGTGAAGGAAGTCGCGACGAAGACCAACGACGTCGCGGGTGACGGCACCACCACCGCCACCGTCCTCGCCCAGGCGCTCGTCCGCGAGGGCCTGCGCAACGTCGCCGCCGGCGCCAACCCGATGGCCCTCAAGAAGGGCATCGACAAGGCCGTCGCCGCAGCGGTCGAGAGCATCAAGGCCCTCGCGAAGGAGGTCGACGACAAGAGCGAGATCGCGCAGGTCGCGACCATCTCGGCGAACAACGACGCAACGATCGGCGAGGTGCTCGCCGAAGCGATCGAGAAGGTCGGCAAGGACGGCACGGTCACCGTCGAGGAGTCGAACACGTTCGGCATGGAGCTCGACTTCGTCGAGGGCATGCAGTTCGACAAGGGCTACATCTCGGCGTACTTCGTCACCGACCCCGAGCGCCTCGAGACGGTCCTCGACGATCCGTTCATCCTGATCGTCAACTCGAAGGTCAGCTCGGTCCACACGCTGCTGCCGGTCCTCGAGAAGGTCCTGCAGTCGTCGAAGCCGCTCCTGATCATCGCCGAGGACGTCGAGGGCGAGGCGCTCGCCACCCTCGTGCAGAACAAGATCCGCGGCGTCTTCACGTCGGCCGCCGTCAAGGCCCCCGGCTTCGGCGAGCGCCGCAAGGCCATGCTCCAGGACATCGCCGTCCTCACCGGCGGCCAGGTCATCTCCGAAGAGGTCGGCCTGAAGCTGGAGAACGTCACCCTCGACCTGCTCGGTCGGGCCCGCAAGGTCGTCATCACCAAGGACGACACCACGATCGTCGACGGTGCAGGCACCGCCGAGGACGTGCAGGGTCGCATCGCGCAGATCAAGCGTGAGATCGACGAGACCGACTCCGACTGGGACCGCGAGAAGCTCCAGGAGCGCCTCGCCAAGCTGTCGGGCGGCGTCGCCGTCGTCCGTGTCGGCGCGGCCACCGAGGTCGAGCTCAAGGAGAAGAAGCACCGCATCGAAGACGCGCTGTCGGCGACGCGTGCGGCGATCGAGGAAGGCGTCGTCCCCGGTGGCGGCACCGCCCTTCTCCGTGCCCGCTCGGCGGTCACCGAAGTCATCAACTCGCTCGAGGGCGACGAGGCGACCGGTGCCCGCACGGTTTACAAGGCGCTCGAGGAGCCCGCGAAGTGGATCGCCATCAACGCAGGCCTCGAGGGCTCGGTGATGGTCGAGTCGATCGAGCGTGAGACCGGCTCCACCGGCCTCAACGCGGCGACGGGCGAGTTCACCGACCTGCTCAAGGCCGGCGTCCTCGACCCCGCCAAGGTGACCCGCTCGGCGCTGCAGAACGCGGCGTCGATCGCCAGCCTCCTGCTCACCACCGAGTCGGTCGTGGCCGACAAGCCGGAGCCGCCGGCCCCGATGCCCGCCGGTGGCGGCATGGGCGGCATGGGCGGCATGGGCGGGATGATGTAAGCATCCGCCCCGTGCGGAAGCTGTTGTTGACGATGGCGGCCCTCACGGGGGCCGCCATCTTCGTGTTGGGGCTTGGATCGCCGGCGTCCGCGAAGTCGTTCCGGATCTCGGCGGTGCAGATCGAGGCGACGCTGCGGCCCGACGGAGCGATGCAGGTCGTCGAGCACATCACCTACGACTTCGACGGCGAGTTCCGGAACGGCACCCGCTTCATCCCACCCGGCGACTACCAGATCGTCGAGATGAACGTGCGCGACCGCGACACCGGCGAGGCCCTGCCGTTCACCGGCGCGCCGCACCAGCTGGCCTGGCGTTACTACGCGAAGGACGAGCGCAAGACGTTCGCCATCTCCTACGTCGTGCTCGACGCGGCGAAGGTGTACGACGACGTCGCCGAGCTCTACTGGAAGTTCGTAGGCGCGGAGCACCCGGGCGTCGGCGTCGTGCGGGTGCAGGTGGACGTGCCAGGCGACGGCGTCGACGTGCGGGCGTGGGCGCACGGGCCGTTGAACGGCCTCGTCGAACCACGAGGCTCGAGCGTCCTGCTGTCGGTCGACGGACTTCCTTCCGGCCAGTTCGTCGAGGGCCGCATCACCGTGCCAGCTGCGGCGTTCGACGCCTCGAGCACCGCACGCCGCCCAGGCGACCGGCTGCCCGTGGTCTTGTCGGAGGAACAGGTGCTCGCCGACCAGGCGAACGCGCAACGAGCACGCGACGAGGCCGCCCGACGTCGCCGCGAGCAGATCGTCGACTCGCTCGGCGTCGCCGTCCCGTTCGTCGCGGTCGCCGGCTGGGTGCTCTTCTTCGTCCTCTGGACCAGGTACGGCCGGGAGCACCGGGCGACCACCGACGTCGGCGAGTATTTGCGCGAGCCGCCCGACGACCCGCCGGCGCACGTCATCCTCCTCAGGAACTGGGGGACCGTCACACCGCAGGTGCTGTCGGCGACGATCGTCGACCTCGCGCAACGAGGGCACCTCACGATCGAGGAGGTCCGCACCGACCGGCGGATCCTGCCCGACAAGGTCGACTGGCAGTTCACCCACACCCGCACCGACGACCCGGTGCTGCCGTTCGAGCGGAAGATCCTCGACCGGCTCTTCGCGGCCGGACCCGTCACCACGCAGTCGGAGTTCGAGGCGTGGTGCAAGCGGCACCGCACCAACGCCGACCGCTGGTGGGACAGCGTCAAACGGCGCTGCGGCGAGAGCTTCTCCACTCGCGGCTACGTCGAGGGCGGGAAGGGATCCGTCTTCGCCGCGAACATCATCGCCGCGGTGGTCGTCGACGTCATCGGTGGCATCGCCTTGGTGAACGGGCAGCTGCTCGGGATCGTGGCGTTGGTGTCCGGCTCGCTGCAGTTGGTGGCGACGGTGTTGCTGCGCCGTCGCACGATCGCCGGTCGCCAGCGGCTCGCGGAGTGGGAGGCCTTCGAGCGCTTCCTCCGGGACTTCTCGCAACTCGAGGAGGCGCCGGTCGGGCACCTCATCCTGTGGGAGCGCTACCTGGTCTACGCCGTCGCGCTCGGCGTCACCGCGGGCGTCGCTCGGGCGCTCGCGGCGAAGATCCCACCGGAGGTCGCGCAGCAGCAGGGATTCGCCTCCTGGTACCACGGGTCGCACGGCGGCACCGGTGCCCTCGACTCGATCGGCTCCCTCGCCGACTTC